>Ga0209512_1000889_pt1 | contig 41846 bp, 34 predicted proteins | sample frozenSSSSmetaG_FD_184142 | JGI IMG/M metagenome (GOLD analysis project Ga0209512, IMG submission 184142) | Glacier valley bacterial and archeal communities from Borup Fiord, Nunavut, Canada, to study Microbial Dark Matter (Phase II) -... | ecosystem: Environmental > Aquatic > Freshwater > Ice >...
TGTTTGCTTATACCTTGCGTTTGCCATTGATCGAACAGCGCCCGCATTTTCTCTGTCTCATTTTTCATGAAACAAGATTACAAACTATATCAATTCAATAAAATATGGGTATCATCGGACGCATACTGAGATTAAGTCCCATGTTCTATAAAGAATTTTCACAAAGCTTTCCGCTAACGTTGAAGCATTGGCGTTGTAGGGGCAACCAAGGCTCGTCAGCCCAATGCCTGCACCAAAGTTTAATAGAATTACAAATGTTCAGCCTATGTACTTCAGCCCCTATAACGCCAATGCAATGTTAGCGGCTGGTATTTTTTTTCGTTCAGCAATTTCTGTTGGTGATTGTCCGAATTGTTTTTTGAAAGCATAAGAGAAATGTGACAAGTTTTCAAAGCCAACTTCGTTGAAAATATCAATTGGTTTTCTGTGTTTTTCAGTCAGTTGATAATGGGCAAGTTCCAACCGTTTTTCAGTCAGCCACTTTTGAGGTGTTGCATTGAATGTCTTTTTAAAATCACGTTTGAAAGTCGTCAAACTCCGTCCTGTTAAATAACCAAATTTTTCCATTGGAATATTGAACATATAATTACGTTCCATAAACTCGGCAATATTGATTTTATGGGGTTCAGAAAAATCAGATAAAATACTGTCGATGTCTTTGTTTATATTTCTAAGAATTGTAATAGCTTCCGTAATTTTTAATTTGGAAATTTCTAGTGGCAATTTGTTCTCTAATTCAAAATACGGAAGTAAGGAAGCAAAGAAACTATCCAGCAAAGGACTTTTAATTAATGGCGTAATTTTTTTTGCCTTAAACGAAACATTTTCTATCTTATTTTTAGCGTAATAATCCTGTAAGTATGATGGTGTTAGTTTTAGAACAATGGCTTTATAGGGCAAGCCATCTTTTTCTGATTTTATTAAAATAGATAATTGGTTTCTTGGAAACAAGTGTGTATCTCCTGCACCAAAAGTATAGGTTTTTCCAGCTTGAATTACTTTTAATTCGCCAGATAAAACCCTTACTAATGCATGCTCTTCTACTATCATTTCCGCTTTATAGCTAAATACTTCGCTACAAGTAAAAACAATTTCGGCATTGTTATTTGTTTGTCTTATTGCCATAGTACAAAGATATTTAAAAGAAATAAGGCTCACAAAGTAGAGCCTTATTTTCATTATTTATTGAACTTCAAATTTTAGGTCTAATAATTCTTCGCTCAAAATCCAAAGTTTTTGGGCTGCATCGGCTTCTAATGCGAAGGGTGCTACACTCGAAAATCCTGCTGGATTTTTCTTGGCTACCTCACTGTCATAAGTATCGGGATTGTAACTTGCTATATCAACATCTTCAAGGTAAACGCCTCCGATGTCTTTTAGTTGTGGGTTTGTTACCGCCCAAACAGCAGTAGCGGCTCCTTGTTCTTTGGTTTTTTGTACTTTTTTCATTGCTTCGTCAGCTTCCACATTTGGTGTGCCGTCAGGATGTAAAGCACCTATGGCAACAAAATCCTCAAACGCCAAATGCCTACTTAAATTGGTCTCTAAAATTAAACCAGGATGCAAAGTACAAGCCCTAACTCCGAATTGCTGTGCTTTTTCATCCAATGCTACCGTAAAGAGTATGTTTGCTGTTTTGGATTGTCCATAGGCTTCAAATTTGTCATAATTTCTTGTATTGTAATTTACATCTTCAAACAGTACAGGCGAATAGTGGTGTGCCGAAGATGAAACATTGATAACTCTTGCACCATTTGCTTTTTTCAATGCGTTCCAAAGGTTTGCCGTCAATTGAAAATGTCCTAAATAGTTAACTGAAAATTGCCCTTCATAACCACGTTCATCACGGTGCAATGGTGTCCACATAATACCTGCATTATTGATGAGCATATGCAATGGTCTGTTAGATGCTAAGAATTTTTCAGCAAAAGCGTTTATGGAAACAGGGTTGGACAATTCCAATTGTTCTACTTCCACATTGTCAATACCCATTAGATTTTCCTTTGCTTTTTCGGTGTCTCTTGCTGATACAATAACCGTTGCACCTGCTGATGTCAATGACTTTGTGATTTCTAAACCAAGCCCACTGTCGCCACCTGTTACGATTGCAATTTTGCCAGTAAGGTCAATTCCTTTTATTACTTCTGTTGTTGTTGATTTTCCGTTGAAGCCAGAACCTATCGGTTTTTGTAATGCTCCGTTGTAATTGTTTTGTACCATTTCTTTAAATTATTTTCTTAAATTATTGTTGGCACAAAGGTAGAAAGCTTTTTATCTGGGTACTTTGTTTTAAAGTCCTATTTACTTTGTTTATAGGGCCAGAAGGCGAAATTGTTTTGACAGTTTTTTCGTGTCTGAACAGGGCGAATTATACTTGCCGCTAACGCTGTAATATGCGAAAGTTTTGTCGTACTTTTTGTATTTATTATGACTTTTTTGTCAAAGTTTAGTATTATTCATTTATTTCCTGGATACATTCGCCTGTGACCTGAGTGATAGATACGCATCTGGTTTCATACCTCAAAAAACTCATGTGCGGGATGGAACCAATGGCCGGAATAGTTGCCGATGCCGGTGACAATATCGTCCTCAATCTCAACCAGGATCGAGACGCCGTCCAGCTGCATAATAGTTGCGACTGAGGCAATTTCCATGCACCGAAATATGAAATGGCCCATGTAGCTGCTTCCAATAAATAAGTTGCTACCTCCAAAAACAATCACACCGGTTTCAATTTGTAATTCCATACGGGCAGTCAGATCGCCGCCGGTACGAATAATGTTGAAATCCGATATTACTGCCGATGCTACCATCCTTAATTTATCTTTAAAACAGTGACGCCTGCGCCGGTGGTGTCGGGTTGTCCAGTGCGACGAGTTCTTCGTATACAAATGGGACAGTTGGGTCTTCGTTTTTTAAGAAGTCTTTCTGCACGGTGCAGGCTTCCATTTCATCGGCTGACAATTGGTAGGTGGCCAGCTCGGTGATGCGGTCTTCGGGAAGGTCGTCCATCATCCATTCCCATGCGAGGTCGTCGGGCAGGATGGTGGGCATACGCTCTTTGGAATTGTGAATTTTTGCCATGAGGGCATTGGCTTTGGTGGTTACCAGGCTTACGGTGTCGACTGTTTCACCCGAGTCCTGATCGGTCCAGGCTTGCCAGATACCTGCGATGTAAAAATAAGGCAGATCTTTCACGCCTATGAGGTGGGGATATTTGTCGGGAGTTTTTTTGGGGTCGCCGGTGCGCTTGTTGATGGCATAGACATGACGCCATTCATAGAAGCCGGACGACAGGATAAGGCACCTTCGTTCGAGAGCTGCTTCACGGTATATTTTGTTTGGTAATAAAAGCTCTTCGCCTTTTGCGTTTTGGGTGTCGTAGCCGGTTTGCCAGGTACCGTCTTTTTTCTTATAACCTCTCCTGAATTTTTCTACCTGATCGCGGTTTTTTACGTAGCCAGGCAGGAAGCTCCATTCCATTTGCACGATATCGAAATTGTCTCGGGTGTAGCGGGGTTTCAAAACGGCGATGCTGCCGAAGGTGAATGCATGGGTCATGGGCTTGTCGAGAAATTCGTAGTCCTTCACAGCTTTTTCCAGTTGCCTGAGCTCTATGTATTCTGCTTTGGTCACCTTCTGACCGTTGTAATAGCACATGATCGTTCAGTTTAAAGTTTTTCTGAAATGTTCTACAATTTTCGCACCAATGGGGATTGCCTCGGATTGCCTGCCTTCTGGGATGGACATCCAGACTTTGTTGCCAGAAAAAACTTTTGATCTGGCAATGATCAGGGGCTTACGGCCATCAGGGAAAATTAATTGAAAAACGGTTCGCCCGGCCATTTCTATCACTTTGACCGCGACGGTCCTTCAAATTCTACCTCAAAGTCATCGGCCTGGAAGAGCATGTTCGATTCGTTTAAGCTAAAATAAGGAAATTTCTAAAAATTACTTGCCGGGTGGGTCGGTTTCTGCATCGGTTACGAATTGGGCGACACTTTGGTTAGCAGCATCGTAGTTTCCAGGAAGAAATATATGCTTCGATCGGGGCGGGTTTCGCTCGGACGGTAGGTTTTACAGTAGATCTTCCGTCCGGTTCTTTCGGGCTGAATGGCTTCGATCCGGTATAGGCCTTCTGGCACGAGAAAAGATTCATCGGGCAGCTCCTTTATCTGGTGGGCTAGGAAACGGTTCATGATGTCGTGTTGGAGATTGAGCCTGTAATACAAGAAAAGGTCTTGGATCACTTCGGCGATCTTGGCCCGGAGGAAATTGGAGGTAACAGGCCTTTTGACGGGTACCCCGATTTTTACCCGGCCGTTTGCGGTGTCCGTCGAATATGGGCTTCCATTTTCGGTAAAATATGACGGCATGTTTTGACAGTATACCAGCTGCTCTTTTTTGAGCAGGATCACGTCGTGGACTTTGACGAATCGCATCATTGAATAATAGTCCCGCTTATCTCCTAGCTTGCTCACTTAATTGGTGGTTTCTCCGTAAAATGAAATTGTTACTATTAACAACAAAGTTGTTAATAGTAACAATTGTTTTGGAGAATGGCAAAGGGGGGGGTGGAGTGTATTTAATTTTTCAGCAATAAAAACATGTTGCTTCCACGGCATGCTCCAATAGAGTCAAAAAGAAATAACTGGTAGTCATGCTAAATTATTCCAAACACAGTTCAATTGTCATTGGCAGAGTTAGAGATGGCTTCTGGTCGAGATTTGCGAATTAAGGTATGCCTACTTGCCCCTTAGCCGATAGCGAATTGATTTTAGAAAGAGGACATCACTTCTAACCTGTCGTCGCCAGACTCTACCAAATTTATTATCCAGATGCGAAAAAATCACTTTACTATAAGCCCTTAAACAACTATCGTCATCTGACAGCACATCACCAAGTTCTTCGAACTTAAATCCAAATTTAGCTTCTGCTATCGAATCACGCCGATATCTTATCGGAGATACCCCACCAACAAGTAATAAGGTTGGTTGTTTTTGATCGATCGCCGTCTGAGCCCTAGCAGAATCTTTAAACAAGCAGAAATTTAAATTTTGTGAATTTCCTCTCGTTACTATAACTAGCATGATATAAAAAGTAGCGATCAAAATTCTATTAAGCATTAGTATTGGTTTTTTGGTAATTAACTTGCTTTCAGATGTTGCTATGACAACAAAGTTGTGATGCTAATAGTAACAATTGTTTTGGAGAATGGCAAGGGGGGGGAGACTAAATCAGTTTGGCATTTTTATTGGTCCGGCAAGTTGAGGGTTTTAGGGGATTGATCGTCAACGTTCGGCGGCTCTGCGAGGGCGGGAATTAAAAACCACTTCTGCAAAACCCCCAGTAAAAGTAGTTAACAGAATTGAACTTCATAAACCAATACTGCCCCGCTGTTGCAAAACCGCTTTTAGCCGCTTATGGTCGCACTGTCCTTAATAACAACAGTGCCAGCAAGAAAGTCGTGGATTGCTCTTCGTTTTTTATTGGTAAACATTGTCACTACTTCCAAAAGGAACCACCAAGTAGCAAAACCATTAGCGATAAAGCTAACAGTGTTGAAAAACATGCTGTCAGTATACAGATTATAAGATTGAAGTATGAGTGCTACAAAACCCCCAATTTCCACCAGAATCCACACAGAATCCCGATAAATCGCCTGTTTGAATGTTAACTTTCGACTCTCTGAGATATCTGTTACTTTGATATTCAGAACAGACTTAGCCAATGTTTGACCATAATAGTAATGACCCAGTACTGAATATGAGATCTGGATGATTGGATAAATAATTGCAACCCAAAACACCAAGGTATAGTTCTCGAAATGAGTTGCATTTTGCGTCACAACTAGGTAGGGCACTGATACAATTATTGCATCAAGAATTGCTGCTAATAACCTTCTTTTCCCGATTTTATACTTTATTGAGGAGTGTTCGTCTAAAACGTCCGTCATTGGAGAGTCATATGTTAATTGTGATGCCGGTTGTTCAATTGCTGCTAACGGGCAGGTCTTTATGAAGCGGGGAATTTTGTGTTCGTCAGCCCCTATAACGACAATGCAATGTTAGCACCGTTTTTTTTATGTGTCTGTTGATATTTCGTCCCACTCGTCAGCGTAAAATGTTACCCAATTTATTGCATAATGCCTTTCCATAATTATACTCAAATCCACATTTGCAGGCATTGGTTGATCATTTAAGTCAGCGTTTCTCGCCGCCCAATGTAGTCTATATATCAAATCTGAAACGTCAAGTATTTCTGCTGTCGGTCTGACAATAGCAGTTTTAATAAATTCTTTGGTGTCAGTAAAAAATTTTGGAAGTCGTGATACAATTTCACTTATTTCAATTTGTTCCGTCGGGAATTCTAATTTGTCAACTTTGTTGATTGTCCATAGTAGTAACCATACTGCTTCTGAACGCCAGGAAATATTTGTAGTCTCTTGTTCTGTAAGTTCTTCTTTTTTAAATAATCCTTTCTCGGCTGGCGAAACTTTGTCCCAAAGTAAATTTGTTTTTAGAAAGTCAATTACGTTTTCTCTTTCGTCTGGAACTTCGGAAACGTATGCTAAATAAACCAAAACTAAAATTCGTTCTGCAATTTCTTGGGCTATTCTGATTTTTACTTCACTCTCTTCTTCGATTAACGGCAAGTGGTCAATGAATGGAATATTCAAAGATTTCAAGTATTTTTCAGTTTGCTTTTTTCTCTGTTCAGCCGTTTTTGGATTATCTCCATTGTCAGGCTTTTTAAAAATGTCAAATATTCCCATTGTTTTATTGGTGTCGGTTTAAAATTGGTGTTAACTCTCCGACTGGCGCACTTCCAATACAAAATATGCATTTCGTATTGCTAAAGAGGAAGACCATTTTGGGATATACTCATAGGGTTTATCTGGAAGTCGTGTGTCATTGCCGAAATTTGTAAGTCTTCATTATTTTCGACATTTGAGCTATCCCCATTGAAGAGCCGTTGTTCTTTTACTACCTTAGTTTCCGCCAGATAATTTTCGTAGGATCCATAAAGCCTTTCCATGTCATAAATGTGTAATACAATACTTCCCATGATTATGCTAGTTGAAATGATTCATTAATGGTTTCCAAGATTCCAATGAGGGTGCCGATGTTGTCGTCCAGGGTGTTGATGCGGTCCGCCCCGGTTGTCCTGGATGATTTCTAATTCATCGGCCTCGATGGTTTCGGGGTGGTGCTCAATGAGGTCGTGCTCATCTTCCATGATTTCGGTGACGCGGGTGATGACTTGTTTCAGCTTGGGTAGGGTGGCGATTAGTTTTTTGTGGTTTATGTTGGTCATTGGTTGGTTGTGGTTTGATTTCGCCAGGGCATGAGCTTGGCGTGGATTACGTAATTGAGAAAACGGCCGTAGTTCATGACGTTGATCTTTTCGGCGTGGAGGTCGAGCAGATCTCACAAATATTAGAATCAGTCTTCGCTTTACGAAGGTATTTTCAGGCACCATCATTAGTAAATACGTTGAGGAAAGGCTGGAGGTTACGGGCGCCGGTTCAGTGTAGTAATCGAGCCAGGCTTGCCGGAAGGTTGGCGAGCTCGTTGTCGTCAATTGGGTTCGTAGGCGTGCGACCGAAAAAGGTGTTTATGGCCAGAACGATCTGCGCACGGATTGGCATAGGCGTCTTGTGTTGGTTTTTTTAGAACTTCGCAAGACGAAGGTAGAAGTGAGAAATGTTGGGGGAAAGGACGGAAAAGGGGGGTAATGTCAAAGGTTTCAGGCTTGGCGAAGGTGGCGATTTTCACTACAAATGTTAATGCAGAGAACCAAACTTTGATTAACCACAAATGTGTCTGCGGAGCGCTAACAACTACTTTTGCCAAACCCGTATTATAGTCAGCCAATTTGTCTCCGCAATGTTGTATATCTTCCGTTCTATTCAAAATAGTTATCTTAAATTAAGTTGATTTTACGGTCATTGCTTTTACTTCTCAGAAAGTTGCATATAAATTAAAGCTACAGCAGCAACTGTCATAATGATTAATGCACCAAAGCCAAGAATATTTGTTATGCTTCCATTTACATTTTCACCCATTATTTTTTTGTTGTTGGAAATGTGCAGTATGATAGCAATTAGAACAGGGGCTGTAAGTCCATATAAAATGGCTGTAAAAATTAATGATTGAATTGGAGTTATGCCTATATAGGTCATGGACAAACCGAGTATCAAAGATATAGCGATGATGACATAAAATGCTTTGGCTTCATGAAATTTTTTGTCAAGTCCTTGCTCCCAGCCAAATGTTTCGGTGATGATATAAGAAATTGAACCACTCAATACAGGAATTGCTATAAGCCCTGTTCCGATTACTCCAATTGCAAAAAGAAGATAAGCCAAGTTTCCTGCCAATGGTTTTAATGCCATTGCCGCTTGTTCAACTGTGTCAATTTGATGGATACCACCTTTGAATAAAACTGTCCCAGTAGTAAGAATTATAAAATACATAACAAATCCAGAAACCGTCATTCCAAAATCCACGTCTTGGTTCATTTCGTGGATTATCTTTTTGTTTACAATCAAATGTTTTCTTTTGTTTTTCATTTCTTCAACCTCTACCGATGCTTGCCAAAAGAAAAGGTAAGGTGAAATGGTAGTGCCAAGTATGCCTACTATAATTGCTATGAAGTCTTTGTCAAATTTTATAGTTGGAATAAAAGTCGCTTTAAATATTTCTCTGAAATCCTGTTTATACAAAAAGGGAACGATAAAATAAACTAACATTACAATGCACAAATATTTTAGAACTGATGCTATTCTTTGGTATGGCAAGTAAATGATTAAACCTAAAAGTATAATAGTGAAAAGAACACTAAAATAATTAGCATCAATAGTTGGAAAGAGTAAATTACCAACAGCCCCCATGCCTGCAATGTCGGCACCAATATTCAATACAATAGCGGGAAAGCTAAACAACAGCATTAAATACAAAATAGGTCTTGGATAATGTTTTTTTAGTGTTCCTGTCAAGCCTTGTGAGGTTACCAGACCAATTCTAGCACACATCTGTTGAATAGAAGCCATTAGTGGAAAAGCAATAATGGCTGTCCATAATGTTGCAAGTCCAAATGCTGCACCGGCTTGAGAATAAGTTGCAATTCCAGATGGGTCATCGTCACTTGCACCCGTTACAAGTCCCGGTCCAAGCTTTCTCCAACTACTAAAAAGTTTAGATGAAAATGTTTTCTTTTTAATCATTTTTTCAGTCTTTGTTGAATGGTCGGCAAAAGCACAACCAAGATGAATATGAAAGCAGTTGTAATATTTATTCTTATAAAAAGTTCTGGATAAATATCTCGGTGAAAATACCAATAAAGGTTTGTCGCTACACAAAACAAGCATGTCAAAATTGTCAGGACAGTAAGTATTTTATGATTCATGATTTATCCTTTATGTCTGTCTGTTTATTGATATGTCCTTTTGCGGTTCGGTTTGGTTGCCACTATCGGTGTAATATGCGAAAGTTTTGCGGACGCCGCGCGGTAGTACTTTTTGTATTTATTGTTGCTTTTTTGTAAATGTATAGTATTATTCTTTCACTAGCCATATCCAGCCAGCCTGTGACTTGAAAAGCAAGATCACGTATAATAGGGCCACTTCAAAACATAAACCCAATGGATCTGTTTCCCTTTCTGTTCCCTGGAAAGGCCCAGAAACTTGCTTCGCATCAATATGCTGCTATCGTCAATGAGTCTCTTCTGGAAAAAAATTATGAGTTGGAGAGGAAGATTGATAAGCTGAATGCTGAAAAACGGGCTTTTGAGTATTTTAAGAGGGTGTTGGTTGAAGACGGGAACCTTGTTCACAAGACCTTCACGAACGATGGAAGGCTGGCGCTGGTAGAGTCAAAAACTGGCGGAACGATATGCGAACTATGTGTGTACCTGGAAGAAGCAAATTGGCACGGTGTACAGGCTCCGCGCCCTGCCTGCACGCTGAGCTATGAGACAATGGACAATGGTATTTTTATTATTGACATCGTTAGCCACCATAGTCGAGAAAAAGGAGCCGGAATGGTGGTGATAGAGACGCTGATCAAGTTAGTCGAAGATTTCATGGTTTCGCGTATACGTGGTGACCTGGCTGTTAGCGACCTGGAACAGGGCAAGGATAGATTGTTGGATTTTTATGCCAAGTTCGGCTTCACGGTGAGGCTTTATGACAAGGCTCCTATGATTGGTGGGGATGTTTTTAAGGTGCTTTATCGGAGTGAGTAGGATGTTGATCGGATGGAGTGAGAATATCAACTAACCCGCATATTGGTTTACAATATAGGGACTCACACATCTTGTCCAATAATCCATGATTAATTTTACTGTGTCCTTAGTCTCTTGATATGATGAAGGTTTTATGAAAAAACCTTGCACAGACTTGCAGTAACAATCAGTGATAGCCTGTTGATTGTTTAACGTGGTAAAGAAAACGTAGGGAATACATTTATGACGAAGCTCGGTATTGAGCTGAATTTTATTTGTAAGGTCCACTCCACTTAGCTGGGGAAGATCAATATCAGAAATGATGATAAAAGGCCGATCAATCGTTTTATTGAGGTAATATAGCGCTGATGCTCCATTGGGGAAATAAATCCGTTTGTTGGGATACTCTAATTCAATAAAAATTTCTTCCAATACAAACTGGTCATCGAGTTCATCCTCGATGATGATAATAGTGCCGTCTTTGGCCATGATAATATTGAGTTTACGAGTCGATCATTAATCAATAGAATCGTGCCACCGATGTTCTAGAAGACAACTTTACTTGCTGGGTGGGTTGCTTTCTGCATCGGTGACGACTTGGACAACGCTTTGATTAGCAGCATAGTAATTTTCCAGGAAGAAATATATGCTTCGATCGGGGCGGGTTTCGCTCGGAAGGTAGGTTTTACAGTAGATCTTCCGTCCGGTTCTTTCGGGCTGAATGGCTTCGACCCGGTACAGGCCCTCGGGAACGAGAAAAGACTCGGCGGGCAGCTCCTTTATCTGGTGGGCCAGGAAACGATTCATGATGTCGTGTTGGAGATTGAGCCTGTAATACAAGAAAAGGTCTTGGATCACCTCGGCGATCTTGGCCCGGAGGAAATTGGAGGTAACAGGCCTCTTGACGGGTACCCCGATTTTTACCATGCCGTTTGTGGTGTCCGTCGAATATGGGCTTCCATTTTCCGTAAAATATGATGGCATGTTTTGACAGTATACCAGCTGTTCTTTTTTGAGCAGGATACGTCGTGGACTTTGACGTGTCGCATCATTGAATAGTAGTCGCGCTTATCCCCTAGCCTGCTCGTTCGATTCCTGGTTTCTCCGTGAAAATGAAATTGTTACTATTGACAACAAAGTTGTGATGCTAATAGTAATAATTGTTTTGCAGAATGTAAATGGAGGGGAAATACATATCTGAGATCATTTCACGCGCGCAAATTTGTTAAAAAAAAGGTTGCAGCAGGTAATCATTGGCGAATTGCCATACAATTAGCTCGAAGAATAAATATTAATATTCCAATATTAAGAATTCGAATAAATTCGTACATCAGTGGATACAATTATAGAAATAAGAAAACATTCTTGTAGAATTTTGACTTACCATTCAAATTCAATTGCGTGCAAAAAAAAGACTGTAATAGCTTATCTATCAGCATTTTAAAAGTATTTCGTCAAAGATTTAAACAATTATTAGAGATTAAATTCGTATATATTTGACAAAATTTGTAGCTCTTATTGCTCAAAAGAAGACCTTATTTATAATCAATATAAAATATACGTAATATTGTAGATTATTGTACTATAACGAGTTACGGATAACTATATTCACCGAAACATAAATCCGAAAAAACTCAACAATGAAAAGAATTCTACAACAGGTGTTTGCTGTATTAGTTTATGCAGCAACATGCCACTCCTCCTTTGCTCAGTGCGAATTTTTGAATCCGGGCGTTGAACTCAATAACCTGAGTACCTCTGGTGCCAACTGTATGGTAAACTTAAACCTGCGATTTACAATTGACAGAAACAACGGGAATAAGTACACTTATATCCATCTTTGGAAAGCAGCGCAGCACCCAACCATTAGTTATGGAAACAGTGATAAAGGGCCAACTGCGACACAGCTAAACCAAATCGGGCCTGTGCTGGCAACGATCGCCATCGAATGGACAGGTGCCAATCAGGCTACCCTAATCAGCACCTATTCGCCAGACCCTAGCCTCATTTTCCCGCTATATACTGGTGTTTCAATTTCACAGACCAACAGCGGCAATCTTTACACGGTGACTATTAGTAACTTGTCGTTTCCTATACCAGGAGCATGTTCGGAGATACCTCCTTTGAAAGGAGACGTATGGGGCACCCAGTCCGACGCTGCCAAGCCCGCCATCCACTGTGGAAATTCGGGATTCAACCTGATTGTTAATGATCCATTGGTGTCAGGAACAATCAATTGTAATGGTACGGCAGGCCCACGTACGTATAACCTTGATATTGCTACAACAAATCCTTCCGCTTTCAATGTTATCTACAAGGTGTATCTGGATGACGGAGTATTGACAGGCGGGCTTACTAACTTCACACCAGCTGATCAACTCATATTTACCAGCGCCTTGACACCAGTATCAGCGGGAGCACCAATTGATATAAATGCTGCGGCATATACCTATGGAGCCGGACAGGATACTCGTAATCTCTGGGTTGAAGTGAGTGGGCCAAGTCTTCCGAATTCCATCATTGCTGAACTGGATAATAATTGCGATTCCCCATTACCAGTAACACTTGTAAAGTTTAAGGGAGATCTGCTGGATAAAATTGTTGGGCTTTCCTGGATAACTACAGATGAATCCAATAGCCTTCGTTTTGACGTTGAACGGAGCAGCAGCGGCAAAGAATTTGCGGCAATCGGCTCTGTGGCTGCAAAAGGTCATTCGAGCTTAACAGTAAATTATAGTTTTGTCGACCAAGCACCTCTGGCGGGCATCAACTATTACAGACTTAAACAAGTCGATATGGATGGAACATTTTCCCGTTCGCAAATCATTTCTATTCGAAACGATAGCGAAGCAGTATCTTTTGAATTGTTAGGCAATCCTGCGGAAAATAAGACTGTGAAATTTCTCCTTGGTAATGCGGATCCGGCCAATATTCGCTTAATGAACCTGCTGGGTGTTGATCAAAACTTCAATGTAGTAAAAGAAGGAAATGTGTTTTCTCTAAAACCAAGTACTTCCCTTCCTTCCGGCTTGTACATACTTTCGTTAAAAACGAATGACCAAATCAGAACCAAAAAAGTTTTGATTCCGTAACCTTTGGATTGAAACACCTGGCACTTAGCCAATGCAAAATCCTAATAACAACGGCGGCATATTTCGCTTGTTGTTATTAGGATTTTCCTGTTTATAAAAATTCTAGAAAAACATCGTGGCTTTACTATTGGCTTCCCCTGAAAAATGAAAATACTACTATTGATAACAAAATTATTGATGCTGATAGTAACAATAGTTTTGAAGAATGTCAATTGTGGATTTCTGAAATGAAATAATTAGCTGGGAATTAATTCAGATCCAAAAGGGCAAACTATCCCCAGCCTTATAAAAACCTCGTAAACCAAACCGTGTAACCAATTTAGTAACCACAAACCATGCCAAATTGCAGGCTACTGTTGAATCGAATTTGTTGACTTTGTTTTAACTGGCCAAGGGGGAATGTTTGCCTTTGCAACTGTCGCTTTTCCAACTTTTGCTTTTCCGACGACATTACGTGACTCGTTTAATATGAGGCAGAGTACCAGAAAAATACAAGCTAACAACAGGACACAAATATTTTTCATAGTGTGTGTATAGTGGGTGTAGTTATACAAGTACTGCAATTTCCGGGCCAGACATCAAACCGAAATAATCAACAAAATACTCGAAATATAGCCCTGCGGTTACATAAGGCTTTTTTGTAGATTATTCTCTTAGCTCGTATCAAGATTCACTGAAACATCATCGTCAGAGCAAAGCATTCCTACAAGTATAATTCATTACTACTACCAACTTAGAATAGTTATAACTTGTGCAGGTTTCAAAATTTTCAAATTGAAATCCGAATGTTATAAATATGGGGGTGTAATATGCCCATTCGTTCTCTGCGGCGAATGGATCGAAATATTGTCAACACCCACTGTCGTTGCCGAAAATGCAGTTGGTATTTCCCCTATCTCCTTGCCCGACTTGGGGGTACTAGTGGACGATTTCTCATCCTGGCACCTGCATTCATTCAAATAATTTTCGTAGGATCCATAAAGCCCTTACGTATCATAAATGTGTGATAAAATACTTCCCGTGGTTATGCTAGTTGAAATGATTCGTTGATTGTTTCTAGGGTTCCACTGACGGTGCCGATGTTGTCGTCCAGGGTGTTGGTAGGGTCCGAAGCGCGGTTGTCCTGGATGGTGGGCAGTTCTTCGGGGTCGATGGTGTGTGGGTGGTACTCTAAGAGGTCGTGCTCGTCTTCCATGATTTCGGTGAGGTGGGTGATGACTTGTTTGAGCTTTGGGAGGGTGGCGATTAGTTTTTTGTGGTTTCTGTTGGTCATTGGTTGGTTGTGGTTTGATTGCGCAAGGGCATGAGCTTGGCGTGGATTACCTAATTGAGAAAGCGGCCGTAGTTCATGATGCTGATCTTTTTGGCGTGGACGTCGAGCAGAACCTACGAATATTAGAATCAGTCCTCGCTTTACGAAGGTATTTTAAGGGTGCGCTCTCCTTTGGAAAATGAGTGTAGGAAAGGCTTGACGTTATAGGCGGCTGCTCAGGAGTAGTAATCGAGCCAGGCTTGCATGAAGTTGGCGAGCTCGTCGTCGTCAATGGGGTTCGTAAGTGTGAAACCACGAAAAGGTGTTTATGGCCGGAACGATCTGGGCACGGGTTGGCATAGGTGTCTTGTATTGGTTTTTTTAGAACTTAGCAAGACGAAGGTATAATTGGGAGATTTGTCGGGAAAGGACGGAAAACAGGGCAACGTGTTGGGTTTCCCATTGGGACGGACTTTTGAAACGGTAAACTCTCTTATCTGCACCAAAGTTTATTAATTGCTCAAATGTCTGTATTTGCACTGTCCGTCCATTAACGCAATCCCCTATTCTCGGTTCGTTGTTTTGTCATATCGTTATTGTCATTACATATCTTCGTTGTCCAGCTTTGTGTTTAAAGTCAAAGCCCAGTTTGTCGAATATTGGTTTGAAGCCCATAAATCTATAACTAGGGGATTCTGGGTCGACCGGATAAGCTTCCACATATTTTGCTCCAGCATCTTTGGCGTATTTTATTGCTTGTTTAATTAGTTCTTCGGTTATTCCTTTTTGTCGATATTCCCTCTTGATAAAGAAGCAAGCCAATGACCAAACATTAGTCAGCGACCTTTCGCCTGATAATTCACGGTAACTTTCCCTTGGCGCAATTGAACACCAAGCAATTGCTTCTGAATTCTCATAACAAAGTAGTCCAACAGGGGTTTTATTAGCGACATAATTTTTCAACGATTCTTTCTTGTCGACTTTGTTGGCTCGGTCTGCTCCTTCATTCATGTTTCGCCAAACCATACACCAACAATTGTGTGGTCCACCCCTACTTTCAAAAAGTTTTTCCAAGTCTGTCCAGTTGGATTTGTCAACAGGTATGTAGAGCAAATCTGTCATTTATACTCACTGTTCGATTTCTATTTTGGTGATGCTCAACAATGATCGCCAATAGTTTTTGAGTTGCCGATCTATGGGAGCTCGATGCTGCAATCTTCAAATTGCTAAATTTAGAACCTCTGCCCCTATTTTGTCAGAGCCCTGATGGCAGTTTTCTTTTCATCCTCCAAATTGCTATCCAAATAGCAATAGCGATGATAAAAAAAACTCCTAATAATAAAATTTTAATCATTTTCCCCAAAAGCATTGTAAAAAGCAAAGTGTCCACTTTACCTGTCTTTAAAAACACCCAATCACTTGCAATTTTGGTGGCTATATCTGGGTTCCCTGTTTCCAACACAATTACCCCGTCACCAGTAACAGGGTTAATTCTTATAGCCGTGTTTATGGGAGGAGTGCTTTTTCCATCGTGTCCAAAAATGTCCTCATTGTTTTCAATGTCAATATATAGCATACAACCCAAGCCAAAAATCTTTTCTCCCATCATATCCCAGTGAACCTCTCTCATAGCCTTTAAGGTCTCTGGTTTTACCTGTCCTCTTCCAATACGCTCTCCGTTTTGTCCTTTAAGAAAGAGTTGAAAGAAAACCTCTAAGTCCGTCAAGGTTGAATAAAATGATGTAGCAGCTAGTGAAGTATAATACAAGTGAGGGGCAGGTGTCTTGTCAGTATCATAAAACTCACATAGCCTGTATTTTAATGTGTCGTCCAATATGTAACTACTGCTATTCATATTCAAAGGCCTGAACAAACTACTGGTCATGTAATCGTTAAAAGTCTGTCCGCTGGTTTCTTCAACCAATAGCTGTAAAAGTGTAAATCCTCCTCCTGAATATTTCCAGCGTGAATTAGGCTCAATACCAACTTTTACTTCACCGCTTACACCCTTATCTGCATCTTTTGCCTTTGTAAGTGATTCCTCAAGTGTTTGAACCGATTCTTTATTTTCAAAACCACTATAACCCAGCTCATCGGTCAATCCGGCAGTATGACTGAGCAACCTTCTTACTGTCACTTGCTCGTTGTCAAAATTACTGGGGGGTAGCTGCCACCTTTTTAAATAACGACTTATGGGTGTATCTAAATTTATTTTTCCTGTCTCGGTTAATTTCATTACCCCAACTGCCGTTACAAATTTTGACAGGGATGATACCTGAAAAATTGTATTTCTGTTTACTGATTTGTTGTGTGAACGAAAAATCTCTTTTTCGACTCTGCCATTTTTCATTATTGCCATTGCAAAGTTCCCAACAAACTCTTTTTTAATGTTTTCATTCACTGCATTTGTAAAAGATTCTGTGTCCGTGCTTTTCGTAATTGGTGTATGCCACCAACCGTTAAGCGTCCCATAAAGTACAATGGCCGCCCAGGCAACAGACAGCGAAACTATGGCAAGTACGTATTTGAATAATCTTTTCATTTTCTGTTTTTTGCCACTAATGGTGTAATGAGCAAAAGTTTTGCAGCACCTGTCATACCTCAAAAAATTCATGTGCAGGATGAAACCAGAAGCCTGAATAATTGCCAATTCCGGTGACAAGATCGTCCTCAATATCAACCAGGATAGACACGCCTGCCATCTGCATAATTGTTGTGACGGAGGCAATTTCCATGCACCGAAGTATGAAATGGCCTAAGTAGTTGCGTCCAAAAACGATCACACCGGTTTCAATTTTTAATTCCATACAAGCAGTGAGATACCCGCCGGTACGAAGAATGTTGAAATCTGATATTACTGCCGATATTACCATCCTGAATTTTTTCTTTTAAACAGTGACGCCTGCGCCGGTGGTGCTGGATTGTCCAGTGCGACCTGTTCTACTTAAATGAAAGTGATGACTGAACAACACGTTCGATTCGTTTAAGCTAAAATAAGGAAATTTGTAAAAATTACTTACTGGGTGGGTTGGTTTCTGCATCGGTTACGAATTGGGCGACACTTTGGTCAGCAGCATCGTAGTTTCCAGGAAGAAATATATGCTGTGGCAGGGTGCTTTTGGCCCGGAGGTGATTTTAGGAAACGGGCCTTTGGAAAGGTACGCCAATTTTGACGAGTCCGTTTGCCGTTCCTGTGGAATAGGGGCTTCCATTTTCGGTAAAATAGGAAGGCATGCCCTGGCACAATATACCAGTTGCTCTTTTTGAAGCAGGATCACGTCATCAACTTTGACGAATCGTAACGTTGAATAGTAGTCCAGATTATCCCCTAGCTTGCTCATTTGTATTGTCGTTTCTCCACAAAATTAAAATTGTTACTGCTGGAAACAGATTATTGATACTAATAGTAACAATTGTTTTGGAGAATGTCAATGGGGGGAGACTAAATCAGTTTGGCATTTTTATTGGTCCGGCAAGTTGAGGGTTTTAGGGGATTGATCGTCAACGTTCGGCGGCTCTGCGAGGGCGGGAATTAAAAACCACTTCTGCAAAACCCCCAATAAAAGTAGTTAACAGAATTGAACTTCATAAACCAATACTGCCCCTGCTGCCACAGAACTTCGTAGGACAAAATCTTTAATAGCCAATACGTGGTTGCTCGGGCGAATACGGTAAAGCTGCTTTATGGAATTAATTGAAAACCTTCTGCCACCAGCTTTTTTACGGGCCCTTCACTCTCTTTGTACAGACATGAGATGTCATACCAAAAATCTACTCCTTCATTTGTGTTTGTCCAATTACTAAAATCCTCAATCAACCCATTATGAGAATCACTCTCATGGACCAACTTTGAATCCAGCTGTTGCGCCATTCTCAAACCTATAATCGCTGGAAATCTCATCAGGTAAATTTTTGACTTTTCGTAAAGATCCATTCCTCCGGCCCCCTTTGATCCTCGAACTCTTCCTTTGACTTCGTGGATATCACGCTCCCTCTCCAAAGTCTCTTCCAGGCTCTGCATATCCGAGCTTACTTTCTTATCGACAATTTTAGCATAAATCTGCGTGGTGGTTATTTTACGGTGACCCATCATTTTGGAGATGCTTTCGATAGGAACATTATTAGCCAGCGAAATTGTGGTGGCGAAGGTATGGCGGGCCAGGTGAAAAGTTATTGGCCTATTAATTTCACAAACATCAGCAATTTCTTTCAAGTAGGAATTCATTCGTTGGTTAGTCATCACGGGTAGCAACCTACCGGAGGAAACGCATTGGGGGTGGTCCTGATAGCGATTCAGAATTTTTTGTGCATCTGGTAAAATCGGGATCCTTGCCGCTGTATCAGTCTTCTGACGATTAATTGATAGCCACTTTCTGCCATCAAAACCGTCTACGATTCCTGACTTCTTAAGTTTGTGCGCATCAACGTATGAAAGCCCGGTGTAGCATGAAAAAAGAAAAATATCCCGCACCTTTCTCAAACGATCATTTAAAAAATGCTTCTCCTTGATCCTTTGTAGCTCTATTTCGTCTAACGGATGCCGATCGACATCTCTTTTAGAAATGTTAAAAGCAAAGAAAGGATCCTTTGGAATCCAGTTATTTTTCACGCATATGAACACTATTTTTTTAAAATAAACAAGGTATCTCATGGTTGTATTATGAGATATGTTGCGCTGGCTTTTAAGGTAAAAAGAATAGGAGGATATAAAGTCGTAATCCAATTTTTGGATTGGGAGATCCGAAACCTTATATTTCCAAAGAAGAAACTCCTTGGCGTTTCTCAATGCCGCCTCATAGCGATTGTAGGTTCCAGGAGCAAAATCCTTTCCTACCAGAGCCCTCATTTCCTTGTTGTGTTGAGCAAATATCGAAAGGATCATCTTCGACTGTTCCGACGCGCCAGTCAGTATTTCTTTGATCGCATCAGTTGTGATTTCTTGTCCTTTGTCAATCAATTGCCGATGTGCCTCAAAAACTTTAACCTGCAAACTGTCCAAATACGCATTTAAACTTCGAACTTTATCTTTTGTGCCAGATTTCCGTCCGGTGGAGGCGTTCCATTTTTCCGGTTGGCAATCTCGCTTGGTCGCTACCTCCATGCGACTACCATTGACCGTGAAGCGCATGTAGATCGACATTTTTCCGCCGGTGTAACCTTTGGATTTCCTTAAAAAGAAAAGCAGACTGAATGTTTTACTAAGCATAGCATACCATTTTTTAAGTGAATAAAATTAGGTTTGCAACTCTAAGAAAACAAGATGTTTATGACTGAAACAATTTGAATTACAATTAGTTAATACCATTCTGGTGAGTAAATTTTAAGAGCATCGGTCAACTCACGAATTACTCACCAGAATTATGCGAATAATTGCATATTTTGATACTTTTTCCAAAAAACAAAACCCCGCAAATCATTGATTTGCAGGGTTTTAGTTGATTTTTGTTACTTATAAAGTGCACCCGACGAGATTCGAACTCATATCGTCGGTACCGGAAACCGAAATTCTATCCATTGAACTACGGGTGCTTGGTGGCTTTGAGCCTCTAACGGGGTGCAAATATAGCCCCTATTTTGATTTTATGGCAATTGAAGAAAGAAATGTTTGCATAATTCATTCAAATTGCCTGCAACAATTACAATGCTTTCATCAACTCCCAGTCGCCAACATCCTTAAGATACAGGAAGTCAAGCAGGATGCCATTTGAATTGGTGATCAGCTGATGTCCCTCGGCAAAAGGAACTACGAAAGTTTTGATATACTCATGCTCAGAAAGCATTCCCTGTGTCTTGTCATGATAAGATTCTATCTGCTCGGCGCTTAATTCGAGCTCGCAATAGAAAAAATACATCGCTTCGTCGCTTGTGCCAGTTGAAGGAAAACAGGCCTCACTTCGCAACTGGGTAAGCTGGCTTTTTGAAACCATAATACCCGTTTCCTCGAAAACTTCCCTGGCGGCGACTGCACCAGCATCACTTTCGCTGTCCAGCATGCCGGCAGGATGTTCGTAGGTCAGTGATCCGTCGCAAATACGTCTTTGCTGAACGAGGATCAGGAATTTCTCTTTTGTGATATCGTCAATCAAACAAATCAAAACGCACACAACTTCACCCTTCAAAAAACAGATCGGGGGCATTTTATTACCCTCGGGAGTTGTAGCATCTGTGTAAAGTAGTGAGAAGAGTACCTCTCCATGCCCGTTATAGCGGGTGTATAATTCCTCGATCCCGTGGATATCAAGGCCATTCGAAATAAGCTTGTTCTTCCACAGATTGTATTTATGGGAATCGACCAACTTTTCGTTCTCCATAGACTTTCAATTTAAACTTGATAAACAGTAACAAAAATTTAGACCCGACCAGGCTCACCGAAAAACGGGAATGACACGATCTTGAAGCCATTCTGTAAGTTTGGCCTGAGGAATCGGTGAACGTCAGTTGTATAAAGGAAAAGAAACGGACACGGATGGAACCGCGTAATTTGTAGAAAATCTACTTTGGCCGTTTTCAAGTTTTTCAGCGGTGCTGTATGTGGTTCGCCCCATCACGTACCCAACCTTGACACCAATCGTGGTCGTAATCCAGTAGCGGATGTAAACCTCCGATTGACCGGCCTGGTCATTGAGTATGGCAGGCAAAGCGTTTATAAAACTGGGTTTGCTGCTGACAATTTTATTAATATATCCAGTACCATCTTCAAGGGGATAATTCTTGGTGTACGTTCCGTTACGCTTGGCTCCAAATGCCACGGCTATCAAATCTGTATTAGCACCAATGTCGAAACTTCCTAATCTAAAATTAGCTCCGAACAGAACACTCAGTCCGTTGGAAGAGGTCTTTTTGTATTTTAGATAGTCATTTGAGGAGCCCTTCGCCTCCGGATCTAAGTTTGTTGGCCCTGCGTAGTATCCCCACGTACGGACGCCCCATCCTATGCGGAACCAGGGAAAATTAGCCATACCCAAATCCTGGTGATACATTATTGCCGGGACCCAAATTTTATCCTGATAACCAAGCCCTAAATCAACTCCGGAAGTTACCCGTGCAGTGCTCTGAGCAAAAGTGTTTATGGAACAAAGCACACTTATTATGATTGCTATTCTAAAAATTTTCATGTTGAACATGACGATGATGGGCAAAGGTAGAAAAATGTGGCAAAAAATAAGGCGGAGACTAGTCCCCACCTTAAACTTAACTATGTTATGGACAACTGTCCAAAAAAAATTATCAAAAGGATTTAAAATTCACTCCGGTCAGGCCTTAATCCTATTTATTTCTGGTTTTTTTATTTTAAGGACCACCGCGCTCATCGGCGGCAGATCGACCTGAACAGAGTGCGCTCTTCCGTGCCATTGCTGTTTTTCAGCGTTAACGGGCGACGCATTGATCATTCCGCTCCCGTAAAATCTTTCTTCATCAGAATTGAAGATCTCTTCCCAATAGCCTTCGGAAAGCACGCCCACGCGGTACGACTTTCTAGGCATCGGTGTCAGATTCAATACAATAACCGTATTTTGAGAAGGGTCTATTGCCTTCCTCGCGTATACTAGAACCGAGTTCTCCCGATCCTGCGTGTCGATCCATTCAAACCCTTCATGAGAAAACGAAAAATCATACATCGAAGGCTCTGATCGGTAAAGATGATTCAACGCCTTGAAGCACTCCTTCATTCCCTGATGTGGCGCAAATTCAAGTAAATGCCAGTCAAGACTCTGCTGAAAATTCCATTCTGACGTTTGTGCGAATTCGCTCCCCATAAAAACCAGCTTGGTTCCGGGATGTGTAAACATGTATGCAAACATCACCCTCAGGTTCGCAAATTTTTGCCATTCATCACCAGGCATTTTATTGATCAATGAATATTTGCCATAAACGACCTCATCGTGAGAGAAAGGCAACATATAGTTTTCAGAGAACGCGTATACAAGACTAAATGTCAATTGATCCTGATGCCACCTGCGGAAAGCGGAATCTTTTTCGAAATACTTGAGGGTATCATTCATCCAACCCATCATCCATTTCATACCAAAACCAAGCCCCCCAACAAATACGGGCCGTGACACACCCGGAAACGCCGTGGACTCCTCCGCAATGGTCTGAATATCAGGAAACTCCGAATATGCGGCAACATTCATGTCTCTAAGCAGCAGGATGGCTTCGAGATTTTCTCTCCCCCCAAACTCATTGGGAATCCATTCTCCGTGATTTCGGGAATAGTCCAGATAAAGCATGGATGCGACTGCATCAACCCTTAACCCGTCGGTATGATATCTGTCCAGCCAATAAATAGCATTACTTATAAGAAACGACCGGACCTCATTACGGCCATAGTTAAAGATATAGCTCTTCCAGTCCGGGTGATAGCCTTTTCTTGGATCCTCGTGTTCATAAAGCGCAGTTCCATCGAACCGGAAAAGCCCGTGGGCATCTCCGGGAAAATGAGAAGGCACCCAGTCCATGAATACCCCAATTCCTTCCTGATGAAGCCTGTCGATCAGGTACATAAGCTCCTGAGGCGTTCCTAAACGTGATGCGACTGAAAAATAGCCAGTAATCTGATATCCCCAGGACGGCGCATAAGGATGTTCCATAACCGGCATGAATTCCACGTGCGTAAAACCCATCTCCTTTACATATGGTACCAGCCCTTCTGCGATTTCCTTGAAGGTGAGGTACCTTTCCGGGTCAGAAGGATCTCTTTGCCAGGAACCCAAATGTACTTCATAGACGGAAATAGGCGCATTCAGTTTATTTTTATCCTTACGGATCTTCATCCATTCGCTGTCTTTCCACTCGTACCAGTTATCAAAAACAATGGACGCGCTCCTTGGCGCAACCTCGCACCAGAACGCGAACGGATCCGATTTTTCTACGTGCTCTCCGGTATGTCCTACCACCAGATACTTATAAACTTCCCCCACCCCTATGTTCGGGATCCAGCCTTCCCAAATTCCCGAACTATCCCATCTGGCCGTAAGAAAGTGAGCTTCCTTGTTCCATCCGTTAAAATTTCCAATCACCGAAATGGCTTGGGCATTCGGTGCCCAAACCGCAAAATAAGTTCCTACAACACCCTGGTATTCCATCACATGGGAACCAAGTTTTTCGTACAGCTTGAAGTGCTTCCCCTGACGAAAAAGATGTATATCAAAATCTGTAAATCGGCTAAGCGGTTCTACTGGTTTTAACTGGATTTCTTGTGTCTCAGTACCCTCCTGTTTCTCAGAAGTTTCTGGTGCTGATTCTTTTTTCTTTTTACCTGTTGACCTAGCCATTGGTTATTAATCTATTTACGATAATCCGTTAAGAGGATGTAATATTTACAATTTTATTAAACTATTTCTTAAAATGTATATATTTTTTTTAATCTCTTTTCCCAAACGGACGCTTTCAAAGCCCTTATTACATGGCTTTCGCCGCCTTCTCAACTTTGTCCAGTACCCGCATAATATTGCCGCCCCAAATCTTTTCAATATCATGAGCCGAGTATCCTCTTCGTACAAGTTCTTCTGTAATTGTACGAACCTGGCTTACGTCGTCCAGCCCCTGTACCCTGCCACCGCCGTCCAGATCCATGCCGATACCCACATGGTCGACACTCGTTAGTTTGATCACATGTTCGATGTGGTCCACCGCGTCCGAAACAGTGGGTAAATCTTTTTCATACTTTTTACTGATGGCTCTCATTTCATCAAATAATGCTTTCTTATCGGCCGCTGATAGATCCGTTTGGCGCATCTTTAACCGCATTGCTTTCATTGAAACCTCCTGTTCCTGAGGTGCTTTTTTTACAAAACTTGGGACAAAGTTGATCTGTATGACTCCGCCATTTTTAGCCAGTGCTTTGATCATATCATCCGTCATGTTTCGGGGAACGTCACAAATGGAGCGGCAGGACGAGTGAGAAGCGATCACGGGTGTTTTTGTGAGCTTGATCACATCGTAAAAAGTGGAATCCGATACGTGAGAAATGTCCACCATAATCCCAAGACGGTTCATTTCTTTCACCACCTCTTCTCCGAATTTGCTCAATCCATTGAACTCAGGACCGTCCGGATCCGTAGAAGAGTCACAAATGTCGTTGTTGGCAGAGTGAGAAAGTGTTATGTACCTCAATCCCAGATCGTAATACATTTTCAGGTTTTTTATGTCGTTATCGACAGGCCAGCCATTTTCCATACCAAAGAATACTGCCCTTTTACCTTCTTTCTTCAGTTTATACGCGTCTTTTGAGGTTGTCGCTATGCCAGCAACGTCGGGATGCAGTTTTACAGCTTCGTGAATTTTGTCAAAAATGGCCAGTGCTTTTTTCTTGGCTTCTGCATTGGCCTCAGGAGTACGTTTTCCCTGTCCCAAATACACCGCGAAAAACATACCGTCCATTCCGCCCTTTTTCATGCGCGGAAAGTCGATTTGCGTGCCGTCCTTTTCATAACTATGCTCAACGGCCACATCAAAACTATCCTTCATCATATTAATAGGAACATCCGCATGAGTGTCTATTACCAATGCCTTCGCGTGTATCTTCGCTGCTTTCTCCTTAATCGGATCCGTTTGCGCATAAGAAAGGAGCGGCAACAATAGAAGTGTTAGGATTTTTCTCATAATGGTCATTTTGGAGTGAAAAATTTCATTTTTTCTTAATTTGAAGGTTTTTTTTCAAAAAACCCAATTTCATATGCAATTATAAGGCAATTCACGGAAGTTGTATCTATGGCGACCTTTTAGCAATCATCCCGTTTCAGTCGATATTCTTCAATCACGAATATGTGAAATGGCATAATATAAGGATCAAGTTCCAAACGCTGACTCCTTGAACTTCTGAACTCCTAAACTGAATTCACTTCAAATCCAACTTCTTCCTCCTCCCTACTCTTCCCTATCCACATAAAACTTACATTTGCAATTCCAACCTTGCTGTGTTCTGTTTATGAAAAAACCTGTTTTATTGTGCGCTTTCTTATTAGTTTCTCTTGCTGGCCTTTGCCAGGGAGTTAAAACTTCATCAGGAAATCCTATTTTTCCCGGCTGGTATGCTGATCCCGAGGGAATTATTTTCAAAAAACAATATTGGATTTATCCAACGTTCTCAGATAAGTATGAGAAGCAGGTATTCTTTGATGCGTTTTCGTCGCCCGATATGGTAAACTGGACTAAACATGAAAAAATACTGGATACGACCGCTGTCAAGTGGGCAAAAAAAGCCATGTGGGCACCCTCTATTATTGAAAAAGACAAAAAGTATTACTTCTTTTTTGGAGCCAACGATATTCAAAGTGATAAGGAAACGGGTGGCATTGGCGTGGCGGTATCGGATAGTCCGGCAGGCCCGTTCAAAGACCACCTTGGCAAACCCTTAATCGACAAATTCCACAACGGAGCACAGCCTATTGACCAGTTTGCGTTTAAGGCGCCGGATGGTCAGTATTATCTATTCTATGGGGGATGGAGGCACTGTAATGTAGCCAAACTTAACAAAGACTTCTCTGGCTTTATCCCCTATCCCGACGGTAGCATTTTCAAAGAGATTACGCCAAAAGGTTATGTCGAAGGCCCTTTCATGTTTGTGAGAAATGGAAAATATTATTTCATGTGGTCGGAGGGCGGTTGGACAGGTCCCGATTATTCGGTCGCCTACGCGATTGCTGATTCGCCCTTTGGCCCTTTCGAACGTATTGGTAAAATATTACAGCAAGACCCCAAAGTAGCAACTGGTGCAGGCCATCACTCTATAATTCAAATACCCGGGAAAGATGAATATTACATTGTGTATCATCGACGCCCCCTTTCCGAAACAGATGGAAATCACCGGGTTACTTGCATCGATCTGATGACATTTGATGACAAAGGATTAATTAATCCGGTAAAAATCACAAATGAGGGAGTTACGGCCAAAAAGATCAGGTAACGATTATTCATCCTGGGAAAAACACCATCGCAAAATATATCAGAAATAACCAATGACAGAAATACAGGTAATCGCATTTGACGCAGACGATACGCTTTGGGTAAATGAACCATTCTTTTTGGAAACCGAGAAAGCATTTTGTAACATGCTGGAAGATTTCCTTCCACACCACAGCGTTTCCCGTGAACTGCTCACCATTGAAATTCAAAATCTAAAACATTATGGCTACGGCGTAAAAGGATATATTCTTTCTATGATCGAAGCCGCAATCACCATTACGGAAAGAAAAATTGGTGTCGCGACGATCGAGCGCATCCTGGCTCTTGGAAAGGAGATGCTCGATAAAGACATCGAATTGATCGACGGCGTAGAAGATGTACTTAACACACTACACGGGAAATACCGCCTGGTGATGGCTACAAAGGGTGATTTACTGGATCAGGAACGGAAACTGAACAAATCCGGTCTCGCAAAATATTTTCACCACATCGAAATCGTATCCGAAAAGCAGGAGCCTGAATATCGAAAATTGATCAAACACCTGGACATCCAGCCGAGTGAATTTCTAATGATCGGCAACTCCCTTAAATCAGATGTTCTACCGGTTCTCAATATTGGAGGTCATGGATTTCACGTTCCTTTCCACACAACCTGGGAGCACGAAAAAGTAGAAGCCATGATCGAACACGAAAACTTCAAACAGCTGACCAATATCCGTGAGGTATTGGATTATGTAAAGTAAATTCTAACTTCATTGATCATTAGTGAAAATTCGTGTATCCGTGGCACCGCGGCCCGTTGAGAAAAACAATACAATGAAATTTCTCGATTTAGACAACTGGGAAAGAAAAGAACATTTCCAGTTTTTCAGCCAGTTTGAGGAGCCGTTTTTCGGCGTCTGCGTTGATGTGGATTGCACAATTGCTTACAGGAAAGCCAAAGAACTGGGCACTTCTTTTTTCCTTTATTATCTTCACAAATCGTTGCTTGCCGTAAATAAGACGGATCCTTTCAAATATCGAATCGACAGAGATGGCAAGGTGATCGTGCACGATGTTGTCGCGGCATCTGCAACGATCAACAGAGAAAACGGAACTTTTCGATTCAGCTACATGCCTTTTGATGAAGTATACACCACTTTTGAAGTGACGGCAAAAGCTGAGATCGAGAGAATCAGAAGTACCTCATCACTTTTTCCACCTCACTCCGCTGACGACGTGATTCATTTTTCGTCTCTGCCGTGGATCAAATTCACTTCTCTTTCCCACGCTCGCAGTTTTGCTTCTAAAGACAGCGTTCCTAAAATTTCTTTTGGAAAAATGACGGAAGTCGACGGCAGAAAAGCAATGCCCGTTTCCATACATGTTCATCATGCGCTTATGGACGGATTTCACGTTGGGCTGTTTCTGGAAAGGTTTCAGGGCGAGTTAGACAATGGATAATGATCGATGGATAATGTTTCACTCTAAATCCGATACACATTCTTTTTACAGTATAAGACTATTCCTTCCCTACTTTTCCGCGTAAAGCATTAACAACTACCTGAAAGTTTGTTTTTCTACGGTATGCAAAAAAAGTGGCAGCTCTATAAGACTATCGGTGACAAAAGTCGATTTGGCATATTAACGATCTTGCTGTTACTGCTTGTCATGAATGCGGCGTACAGGCAAGACAATGATCCTCCCCGACTAAGAAACCCCTGGGCGATACGTTCTGTCCTTGATCTCAAACCCCGAATGCTCACTCTTGCCCTAGATTCGTCACTATATGCATCCTACGACTTATCAACCGCTTCACTTTATAAAGTCTGGAAGGGAGGAATATCGCTGGACGGCGCAGCCTACACGGCAAAAAAAGACATCCAGCCAACTTCCTGGGGGGCAGCCTATTTTGTAGACTCCGTTTCACGGTTTCAGTGGCTTGCTGAAAAGGGAGGCAAACAATTGGTATCCCGGATTGAAAACAAGGGCTACCTGTTCAGAAATGGCCAGATATTTCTAAAACACATTCTGATCATCAATGAAAAAGATACGGTATTGGTTGAAGAACGACCGGAGTTTGTAAGAAGTAAAACCGGGCAACCCGGATTGGAAAGGTTATTCAAAACGACCAATACACCTGAATCAATTAACATTTCACTCGTTTCGAAAGACACTTCCATGGTACTTAAAAGAAATGCTGAAACCAGGTGGGCGTCTTTTTACAATGAGGCACCGAAGCAGCTTCCGCCAAAACTTCAGTTAGAATCACTTCCTCCCTATAAAATAGTTCTGCAGAAAAGCGATTGTCTGACTTGTCACGAAATTGACGAACCTGCCGTTGGACCATCCTTCAAACAAATAGCTGAGCGTTATCCAAAAGAAAAAACGGCAGTGCGTTATCTGCTTAATAAAATCAAACAAGGCGGAACGGGTGCCTGGGGCAATGGCGTGATGAATCCGCACCCACTTTTGGCAGACACTGAGATAACAACCGTTCTGGACTATATTTTTACATTAAAACCCAAAACGACATCCGTTGAAACCATCCAGGCTCAGCAAAGTGGAAAATCGAAAGCAAGAACAGCGAAACCTGGCTTTGGAGCTGAGCTGGAGGCTGTACATCCAAGCTATGACCTCACGACACTTCACAATGAAAGTTTCAAACCCAAAGTAGGCGCGATGGCTTTCTTGCCCGACGGCCGGTTGCTGGTGACAACCTGGGACACGATCGGCGGTGTGTATGCCATCGATGGTCTTAAGTTGAATGACCCTTCAAAAATCAAAACAAAACTGATCGCTTCCGGGCTCGCCGAACCACTTGGTATTGAAGTGGTTGATGGAGAAATATATGTTTTACAAAAGCAGGAATTAACAAAGCTCATTGATTGGGATAAAGATGGCATCATTGATGAATATCGAGCTATATGCAACACTTGGCAGGTTTCGGCCGATTTCCATGAATTTGCTTTTGGGTTAGTTTATAAAGATGGTTATTTCTATATCGCACTGTCCATGGCAATGCGGTTGAAACCAACCCAAATCCAGTTGCAGGACCGGGGACGTGTGATCAAAATCTCAAAAAATGGATCGTATGAGTGGGTAAATTATGGCCTTCGCACGCCGAACGGAATCGGACTGGGCGTTGACAATGAAATTTTCATCACCGACAACCAGGGTCAATGGCTCCCTGGAAACAAATTAATCCATGTAAAAAAAGGGCAATATTTTGGTATGGGATGGGGCTTGCTCGGTTCAAAAGTAAAGCCTGTCATAACACCCCCCGCTATCTGGCTCCCACAAAATGAAATTGCCAACTCTCCTACTGAACCGGTTTTGATGCAGGACGGCCCATACAAAGGGCAGATGCTCCATGGCGATATGGGGCACGGCGGTATCCAAAGAGACTTTCTTGAAAAAGTGAAAGGCGAGTATCAGGGTGCAGTATTCCGTTTCAGCCAGGGGTTTGAGGCAGGCGTAAACCGAATGCGCTGGGGCCCTGACGGCGCATTGTATGTAGGCCAGATCGGCATGCTGGGAGGAGGGTGGAGTTGGAAAGACAAGCTTTACGGTTTTCAAAAAATAAAATACAATGGTAAATCAACCTTCGAAATGTTGGCAGTCCGGGCCAAGGCAAAGGGTTTTGAAGTGGAATTTACACAACCAATAAAAGACAAACCGGACCTCAACGAGCTTACCGTGCAGCAATGGTGGTACTTGCCGACACCCGCGTACGGCGGCCCAAAACAGGATTTAACAGACTTACGCGTGTCAAATCTCGTAATTTCAAAGGACCGTAAAAAGGTGTATCTGGAAATTCCGGGACTAAAAAAAGGCAATGTCGTTTATTTTCGCCTCCCCGACAGCCTCAAAAGCGAGGGAGGAAGCCAACTTTGGTCTTCTGAGGCATGGTACACTTTGAATGAGATACCGTGACAATGGACCGGGCCGCGAACGACAATGGACCGGGCCGCGGGCGGTAATGGACAATGGACAATGGACAATGGACAATGGACAATGGACAATGGACAATGGACAATGGACAATGGACAATGAAAGTAAGGAAATTGAGAAAGTGTTCGCATTTGTAAATAAAAATATCAAATACTTAATGGAAAATTTAAACCGTCGGGATTTTGTGAAATATTCTGGAATGGCAGGTGCAATGAGCGTTGCTGGGGCATCGTCTTTACAAGCGGGAGAAGTCAACATTTCTTCTGTTAAACCCACAGTTTCTGGCAGCATCAAGATAAAAAGTGTCAACTCAAATTTTGAAAGAGAACCATTGAACCCCTATCGCTTCAAAGGCAGCGCAATAACGGACAGCTGGCAGGGAATTTCCGTTCTGGAAAGCGATTCGGGTATACGCAAAATCGGGCTTGCTACCCAGGGCGTACTGTGGTCGGATTCGAAAGTTTTCGCCGCGCATTCAGAAAGTGCGGGAAACGCAATTATGTACGCGATGAGTGAGCACGCGCTTCAAATTGTTAAGGGACAGTCTTTTAACGATCCCGTTCAGCTGATGGAGGCACTTCTGCCTGAGGTTTGGGCATATGGAAAGAAAATAACGGGCAATCCGGATTTACGAAAAACCTTTGCTTTGAATGCCATGGTGAGTGTTGACAATGCGGCCTGGCTATTATACGCTGCTGAAAACAAGCTCAAAACATTCGATGAAATGATCCTTCCGGCGTACCGGCAGGGACTGTCAACAAGACATAAAAAAGTGGCGAGTATTCCTGCTTTTAGCGTGGGAACCCCGGCAGAAAAAATAAAACAGGCGGCCGACGAGGGCTACTTTATCATGAAAATCAAGACAGGGGCGCCCGGAACGCAACAGGAAATGATAGAGAAGGACATGGCGTTTCTTACTTCTGTCCATAAAGCAATCGGTCATTATGAAACGCCGTACACATTGAATGGAAAAATCCCTTATTATTTTGATGCGAATGGCAGATACGAAAAGAAAGAAACCCTGTTACGCTTTTTAGATCATGCAAAAAAAATAGGAGCTTTTGAACAACTGGCGGTTATCGAAGAACCGTTCGATGAGAGCAATGAGGATTATGTGGGTGACATGGGCGTAAGAGTGGCAGCCGATGAAAGTGCGCATACGGTTGAAGATGCCGCCAAACGAATTGAAATGGGGTACACCGCCATCGCTGTTAAGGCTATTGCAAAGACACTAAGTATGACTATGAAAATCACACAGTTAGCCTACGAAAAAAAGATTCCATGCTTTTGTGCCGATCTCACTGTGAATCCAGTCCTGGTGGAGTGGAATAAAAATATTGCCGCTCGCCTTCCTGCATTTCCAGGTATGACAGTAGGCTTGCAGGAGGCGAATGGCCATCAGTATTACAAAAACTGGGATCGACTGGCTTCATACCATCCCTACGCTGACGCATCCTGGGTGAAGGCCAGGAAGGGCGTTTTTGAACTGAATGAAGATTATTACCAAAAGAGTGGCGGCATACTGGAGCCGGTGAAACACTATGAGGATCTGTTTAATGCGTAGATATCGCTATCCTCATGATGCACTTTGAAAGTTTTTTCACAGAATCTTTTGATGATTAAATACTGCTATTCCTAACCTAAGGCAACTCCAAGTGCCTCAAATGAACTTTGGAACATAGCCGGTGGAACGGTCTATCATTTTTTTAATATTTATTTTAAATAAAAATTCACAAACGCTTGCTTTTTGCATTATACGCGTTTAATTTTGAAACAAATTAAGTTAGTGCGTTAAGAAAATAAAACTTCACTCTATGCGTTGGTTCGTTGTATTGATGGTCTTTATTGCAACCGGGCTGAGTTTTTTAGACCGGCAGGTACTCTCCATCGCGATTATCAAAATCCAGCAGGAGTTTAGCTTCTCTGATGTCGAATATGGGTGGGTTAATACAAGCTTCCTGGTTAGCTATGCATTGATGTTCACTCTCGGCGGGTGGCTAATAGACAGAATCGGGGCGAAAAAGGGTCTGGCGGTAGCTGTCGGACTTTGGTCTATTGCCAACGCACTACATGGTATAATGACTAGCCTGCCTCAATTATTGACGTTTCGGTTCTTTCTCGGAATGGGTGAAGGTGCCTGTTTTCCCGGTGCAGCTAAAACGGTTTATGACTGGTTTGACAAAAAAGAGCGGGCCATGGCAAATGGAATTGCCATAGGTGGGGCAGCTATTGGTGCAGTAATAGCACCCCCTTTAACTATATGGCTATCAGAATTTTATGGATGGAGAGCCGGTTTTGTAATTCCCGGCATGGTGGGTATTGCCTGGGTGGCGGTATGGCTTTTCATACCATGGCAAAAGAGTGTTTCATATTTAGCAAATCAGAATACGGTAAAGGAATCTATTCCCCTTTTATCGCTTCTGAGATTCAAACAAACCTGGGTATTTGTTCTAATGCGCTTTTTACTTGATCCTGTGATGTATTTCATGATGTTCTGGATACCCAAATATCTGAGCGATGTGCGACATGTTCCTTATAAAGAAATTGGAAACTTATTTTGGGTACCTTTTTTGGCGCTTGGTGTTTCCAATATCCTGGGTGGTTTTCTTTCGGACCGACTGGTAAAATCCGGATACAGTATCAACAAGGCCCGAAAAACAATAATGGGTGTTGCAGCAGCACTAACCCTGGCTGTGCCATTTACCGAATATGTTTCTTCAGTCTACCTCGCTGTTGGCTTTATGGCACTTTATATGTTCGCGCACGGATTGTGGATCACCAATTACATCACAGCCATTTCCGATGTTTTTGGAACCAAGGCAACTTCCACAGTAGTAGGACTATCGGGCACAGCAGGAGCTATTTCCAGTCTTTTACTTAATCCATTGATTGGCAAGATTGTACAGGGTTACTCGTACAAACCGATGTGGATTGCGTCGGGCTTGTTGTATCCTCTTGCATTTGTGGCATTTACCCTCCTTATTCCACGCATTCAGCCACTGTTTCAAGAAGTCCAGGATTTCGTTGCAGGTGTTCCAAAAGTTGCCAGAGTTTCAGAATAATTTCAGAAAAAAAAATCAAAGCTGTCAAATCCTTAGAAAGTAAATTTATTATTAAAAAAACTTAGTGCGTTAAGAATATTTAAATACAAACTGTGAAGTATGGAAAACCCCTTACAGGACGAAAGAGAAATTGCCCCCATGCCAATTGTTGAAAAACGGAAGCCTACCCGACCGCGAATTGGAGTTTTTGGTGTTGGTTACTACAAGTATTGGAGCCAGTTTGAAGGTTTGCTGGAAGAAATGCTGCTGAAGCAGGCTGTTTTTATCCAAAAAATTGAAAAAAATGCGCATGCGGAGATCGTGGACTTTGGACTTATCGACAACGTGGAAAAAGCTTACGAACTGGTGCCTAAGCTAAACGCTGCCAATCTCGATCTGATTTTCTGTGATATGGTTACATACGCTACCTCAAATACGTTTGGCGTCGTGATCAGAAATCTCAATATTCCCATTGTGCTCGTGGCCCTGCAACCAGAGCAGGCGATGGACTATTCCCATGCCTCAACATACATGCAGCTTTACAATGACGACATCTGTTCCCTGCCCGAATTCGCAGGAGTAGCAGCCCGAATGGGGAAAAAAGTTCCTGAAATGATTATCGGAACTTTATACGATGACCCGCAGGCGGACGCAGAAATTGAAGAGTATTGCCGAATAGCTGCTGTGCTGCACGATTTAAAAACCGCCCGTATTGGTCACATTGGTCACCCAATCGAGGCCATGCTCGACATGCACTCCGACGCTACCATGCTGACAGCACATTTCGGGGCGCACATAGTCCAGTGCGAAGCGCATGAAATCGTTACCCAGTATATCAATTCCACTGCCGATGAAATAGAGCCTGTTAAAGAAAAAATCCTTGAATTCTTCGATACGCCTGATCCAGTTTCTGACCCTATTTCCGAGAAACTGAGAGATGCTGACCTGGAAGTTTCTGCACGGGTTACTGTTGCACTTGAAAAATTTATTGAAGAGAAAAAACTGGACGGGCTTGCATACTATTATGAAGGCCCCGAAAACAGCGAAACCCGGACAGTCATGTCGAACCTTATCGTTGGAAACTCGCTTCTCACGGGAGCAGGATTTCCGATGTGTGGTGAATCGGATCTTAAAACATGCTTTGCTATGCTCATTATGGAACGTTTAGGCATTGGCGGTAGCTTTGCAGAGTTTCACCCGGTAGACTTCAAAGAGGGATTTGTACTAGTTGGGCATGACGGCCCACATAATGTAGCTATAGCACAGGGAAAACCAGTTTTACGCAGTTTAACCAAGTATCACGGGAAACCCGGATTTGGAGCCGGAGTTGAGTTCAAAATCAAGGAGGGGCCTATTACGATGCTGAGTATCAATTCTACTTATGATGGAAAGTTCAAATTTGTGATTGCGGAAGGGCAATCCGTTGAAGGTCCGATTCCTCCAACGGGGAACACAAATACAAGGGGTTTCTTCAAGCCCGACGTGCGTACGTTTTTGAAACGATGGATGAAAGAAGGCCCCACCCATCATTTCGCTCTGGGTGTCGGTCATCACGCCGAAACCATTGCAAAGATTGCCGGATATTTGAACCTGGAAGCGGTGATTGTGAGGGAGTAACGGAAAAGAAGTTAGTAGTAGTTAAGTAGTTAGTAGGAGTTAAGCGAAGCGAAAGAAATCAAGTGCAAGAGCTTCCGAACGAAGACGGTTCGAGAGCCGACTGCTGAAAGCTGATTGCCGAATTAAAAAACAACCCTAAATACCAATTCATTATGAAAAGTATTTTATTACCAAAGCTGCTTTTGGTCAGCGGTGTAATGCTCTGTTCACTTTTGAGTGTCGGAAGGCTCCACGCGCAGACTGGTACAAAAATTACCATAACAGGTAAAATTAGTGCCGACAATGACAACACACCTCTGATAGGCGCCACGATCACCGAAAAAGGGACTACCAATGGAACGACCTCTGACGTGGATGGTAACTATAGGATAGTTGTTTCGCCTGGCGCGAGTATCGTGGCCAGTTTTATTGGCTACCTGCCTCAGGAACTCAAAATTGACAATCGTTCTACGATCAACATGAGCCTAAAAGCGGATCAACAGCAACTACAGGATGTGGTAGTGGTTGGTTACGGAACGCAAAGAAAAAAGGATCTGACCGGTTCCATTGTAAAGGTATCCGCTGAACAACTCATCCAGCCTTCGGTCGGTAGTTTTGACCAGATGCTTCAGGGAAAGGTACCGGGCGTACAGATCAGCCAGACCACCGGAGCTCCGGGCGGTAACGTCAATATACTGATCCGGGGCGTAAGCTCAATCACAGGTGGAAACCAACCGCTTTACGTCATAGATGGCTTTGCTATGGGGACCGGAGGCGGGGGATCCGATATGAGAAGTTATGGCGGAAATAGTTTCTCTTCAGCGGGAATGGCCAGTAATACCGGAAACCGCGTCAACCCGTTGGCTTCCATCAACCCGTCAGATATAGAATCCATCGAAATTCTAAAAGATGCTTCTGCAACAGCTATTTACGGATCACGCGGAGCCAATGGCGTTGTGATCATTACTACCAAACGCGGCAGTTATGGCAAGTCGCAGATCAGTGTGGACGCGTCCTACGGGTTTCAGGAGGTAGCCAACAAACTGGAAATGTTAAACTCCAAACAATATGCTGAGTACTTAGCAGATGGGCGCGACAACGCCTGGGTATATGCTGGCGGTAAGATAACCGATCCGAATGAAGTCAGATCTGCTGCAACCAGAGTGAGGCCCGAGTTCAGAAATCCGTCAGCTATCACCACAGACACAGATTGGCAGGACGTACTTTTCAGAACGGCCCCGGTACGAAACGTACAGGTATCGTCAACAGGTGGAAATGAAAAAGCCAAATACTTTATCTCAGGAGGCTATTTTTCCCAGGAAGGTGTAATCATCAATTCGGACTACAACAGGTTCAATTTGAGGGTAAATGTCGACGCGCAAATTGCTAAATGGATTAAAATTGGAAGTTCCACATTCGGGTCTTATGGCTTCGGCCGGTTTGCTAACACCGAGTCGCATTATGGAGCTGGCGGTTTGCTTGCCAACGTTTTGGCCGCCTCCCCTACCATTCCGGTATACGACGCCAACGGTGGATATTATTTCAATCAGGCTGATGTTACAGATGGTTTGGGCTTTTTGGCAAATGTATTGGCCGTGAGCAATGGCACCGATGACCGGCGTAAAGTCATGGATATGGTGACTAACAATTACCTCGAAATCAACCTGACCAACGACCTTACTTTCAAAACATCCATTGGTGTAAATTTTGGCTCTAACAACATCAAACTCTGGCGTTCGTCGGCTGTACCGAATTTCACCACCTTAAATTACCCCGCTTCGGCAGGCACATCCAAAACAGAAACACTTAACTGGCTCAATGAGAACACATTAAACTATAACAAGGTTTTCAACAACAAACATTTTGTCAGTGGTTTGATCGGTTTTACGGCACAAAAAAATTCGGTTGACCGGGTTTCAGTCGGAGCTTCCGACTTCCCCACTGAGTATGTTCCCTTCATCTCTGCCGGTATCGTCAATGCCGGAAGCCAGATCATCAGCGAATGGGCGCTCCTTTCTACCATGGCCAGAGTAAATTATTCCTACGCAGGCAAGTACATGGTTACGGCAACAGTGAGGCGTGATGGAAGTTCGCGTTTTGGCTCCAACAACAGGTGGGGCTCTTTCCCATCGTTTTCAGTGGGCTACAACCTTTCGGAGGAGAATTTCATGAAAGGCTTAAAGTTCATAAACAACCTGAAAATCCGGGCCAGTTACGGTATCTCCGGAAACAACCAAATTGGCGATTACACGCATATAGGTATTTTATCCACCACGAGGTATATCAAAAACCGGGCATTAAACCCGGGGCTAATACCTAGTTCACTCTCGAACGACAATCTGACCTGGGAAAAATCAAAGCAAACAAATATTGGACTGGACCTTGGGTTGTTCAACAATCGAATTACCCTGACTGCGGACGCATATCGTGATCATAAGACCGACCTGCTTTTGGCAGTGCAATTGCCCGCGGCCTCAGGCTTTAACAGCTCAACCCAGAATATAGGCGACATTGAAAACAAAGGCTTTGAACTGGGGCTTCAGACCGTCAATGTCCGTAGCAAAAGTTTCGAATGGAGTAGTAATATTACTTTCAGTCACAATCGGAACAAGGTCCTGAAACTCGCAACAGAAGGCGGAAGAATCGCAAACTCGGCATACCAGATCACTGAAGTAGGCCAGGCGATTTCCAGTTTCTACCTGATCAATAAACTTGGTGTATTTATGACTACTGCCGAACTTGACGGTGCAGCGCTGCAACACCCGAAAACACAGGCAGGTGATCTCAAATTTGAGGACGTGAATGGAGACAAGGTCATCAACCAAAGCGATCGAAAGATTGTAGGCTCTCCGTGGCCCGATTTCACCTGGGGCTTTGATAACAATTTCTCACTGGGAAACCTGAGTCTGAATGTTGGACTGGTAGGTTCACACGGTGCTTACACATATTTGGACGCTGGTGGATCTTTATTGGGATCAAACGGGGTACAAAACAACCTTATCCTTACCGACAGAAGATGGAAATCGGAGGCTGATCCGGGTGACGGGATCATGCCAAGATCCATCAGAAGTAACCATGCTCTGGGTTTTGGCACTTCCTCTCACTATCTGTTTGATAATTCTTTTACAAGAATACGGAATATTAAGCTTTCGTATAACCTGCCAAAATCTCTTACAAACAAACTGAAATTGAACAACTTAAATGTATATGCCAATGCGGCGAACGTGTTCACATTCACCGACTATCCGGGATACGATCCGGAATCAAGTATCACCGGCGATAACGTGGTAAATGCAGGAATCGACTACCTGAACTACCCGCTTCCCCGGACATACACATTAGGTATAAAACTAACTTTCTAACTGCTACAAAAATGAAAAAGTATATCATATGTACGTTCCTGGGAGTCGCGCTAGCCTCATGTTCCGATTTTCTACAGTTACAGCCTGAGTATCAGATCAACGAAAATTCGTTTTACAAAAACGCCAAGGATTTTGAAACTGCTCTTGTTGGTAACTATGCAGGGCTCCAGGGCCTTCACAATACCTCGACCGTTAACCTCGGTGACCTCACCACGGACAACGCTGACATAAAATGGACCTCCCCCACGGTGGGGGAAACAGAGTGTGACGAAATGAACCCGACGGCCTCCAATGATTTTCTAAACACCGTGTGGAGTACCTGCTTTGCGACGATTGCTAGATCAAATAATATCCTCTCACGATTGGATGCCGTCACCCTGACCGACGCTCAAAAGAACCAGTACAAAGGAGAATCGCTCTTCCTTCGGGCGTATAGCTACTTCTATCTCGTTCGCCTTTTTGGTAATGTGCCCATCGTTGATGTCGCGTTCAGGAGCCCAAATGAGATCATGAGTTTCGACATGACAAGAAAGCCTGTCGCAGAAATTTACAACCTTATTGTGAAAGACTTGACCGAAGCAGCAACACTGCTTACAGGCGCCACCATTCCAAGCAAATCCCAGGCATCAGCAGGCGCGTCTAAAACATTGCTTGGCAAGGTGTATTTGACCAACAAACAATATGATCTGGCAAAAACTGTATTAAAAGAAGTCATTGACCAGAAAATCTATTCCCTGAATCCGGACTATAAAAAGCTGTTTACCAACGGAAACGACGAACTGCAGGAGTCGATATTTGAAGTCAAGTATCTTTCAGGTAATGTGGGTGAAGGCAATTCATTTTCCAGTATTTTCACGCCGGCACGTTTCGACATGGCGATATTCCCTGGCAACATGCAAGGATCCGGTCGCGTATTGCCAACCCGCCAAATGGCAAGCGCATACGAAGCCAAGGATTTAAGAAGAACTGCCTCTATTGGCGATTCCGTGAAGCTCGTTACGGGCAAGTATGAAAAGGAGACTTACGGTCTGAAATTCGTGGACTTCACTACTGGCATAGTGGGTGACGGCGGAATAAACTTCACCGCTCTTCGCTACGCAGACGTGCTGCTTATGTATGCAGAAGCCCTCAACGAAACCGCTGGTACCACAGAGGCTCATACTTACATCAATTTGGTCAGAACCCGTGCAGGCCTCCCCGCTTTGGCTGGACTATCGAAGTCAGACTTCCAGTTAGCAATGGAACGTGAAAGACGGGTTGAGTTTTTCCTCGAAGGACACCGCTGGTTCGATCTTGTACGAACAGGACGCGCGCAGGAGGTACTCAACAAATATTTCAAGGATAATGGCTTGAGTTTTACAGTGGCCGCACATGAAGTAATCATGCCGATACCGTTGCGAGAGATTGACATAAATCCAAAACTGGGTCAGAATCCCGGTTATTGATCGAAATGTTCCACTTCCTTTCACGCTGCACTTTCTGGACAAATGCAGCGTACAACTCTTGAATTAATCGGAATTGAAAAGCCTATTGGTAGGCTATCAACTATGTTCAGCTATCGAATTACTAGAGTAGGATCGGGATCAAAAGCATAGCCAACAAACCAGAAATACCCAAACAATCCTTTTACCAATGTTGAAAATAGCCGTCGTGGTCTTAATTACTTGCTGTTTTTCAGTTGGACGAATCTTCGGTCAGGATAATTCATTTGCTAATAACTTCAAAAGCCCTCCAAATTCGTCAAAACCTAAATTGTACTGGTGGTGGCTAAACGGAGATGTCGATTCACTAAGGTTGAAAGAAGAGTTACAGTTGATGAAAAACGCCGGTATTGGCGGTGTGGATATTTTTGAGATCGGTGTTTATCCGGAAGACAACCCCAACTGGATGATCAAAACCGGTCCGCCTTTTATGTCCGAAGCTTTTTTAAAAAACCTCAAAGCAGCGCTGAACAAAGCGAGTGAATTGAATATGGAAGTGGGAATGAGTGTTGCGAGCAGCTGGAATGCAGGTGGCAATTGGGTACGACCGGAGCACGCGGCTAAAACCCTTTACTCTTCCAAAACGGAAATAAGCGTATCGACATCATTCGGCAGTACGTTACGCTTTCCGGAGATTCCAGCAAACGACCCGCGAGGTAGAAGCAGATTGATCAAATTTGATAAAAATAATAAACCCGTCTACTACGAAGAAGTAACTATACTTGCTATTCCTAAATCACCTGAAAAGCTTCTGGACACGACCCGTATCCTTAATCTTACACATTATTTCGACCCGAAAACTGAAAAACTAAATTGGAAACCCCAGGTAGGGGAATGGGAAGTTTACCGGTATATCTGCGCCAACTCGGGTGAGCATCTGTTTCTCCCGTCCCCCAATTCTGTTGGTCCCATCATTGACCATTATGACAGCCTGGCAACGAAGGCGCACATGACCTATTTTATTGACCGTTTGAAGCCACTTGTCGGAGGGGATTTCGGTAATTCGGCATTCAAATATTTGTATCTGGCAAGTTACGAAGCAACGGATTTCGCATGGTCGGCAGGTTTACCAGAGAAATTCCGAAGTCTCAACGGATACGATGTTTACAAGTTTATTCCGCTTTTGTTTAACAATAAAAATTACGATCCGGCCCTGACTGAAACATTTCGTCACGACCTCAGAAAGACCTTTTCTGAAATGATGATAAACAATCATTACAGAAAAGCGAAGGAAATTTGCAATTCCAACGGGCTGAAAATCATATCGGAAGCAGGAGGGCCTGGCGTGTACAACATTCCAGTGGAAACCTTGAAAGCACTTGGATCTCTGGATGTTCCGAGGGGTGAGTTTTGGTATAAAACTGAAAAAATTAACAAGGATGGGGTGGATATTATGTGGCTGGTAAAGGAAATTGCCGCCGCTTCACATATCTACAAGTTGGGAATGGTGGAAGAAGAAGCATTTACCAGCATGAAAAACTGGCAGGAAGGTCCCATGGACTTGAAAATCATTGCAGACAGAGCGTTTTGTGAAGGTATGAACCGCCTGGTTATTCATGGATTTGCGCACAATCCCATAGCGAATATATACCCAGGAGTAGGATACTTTGCCGGAACACATTACAATGACAAACAGATTTGGTGGCCCAAGGTAAAGCCCTTCCATGAATACCTGGCCAGGATTTCCTACGTTCTGCAAAATAGCAGCTTCGTCGCGGATGTGTTGTACTACTATGGTGAAGATATCCCAAACCTCGTTCCACCCAAAAACACAACTTTCAAGGCCGGAAAGGGTCTTGATTATGAAGTTATCAATACCGAAGTGCTGCTGCGGGATCTGGTGGTCGAAAATGGTGAGTGGGTATTACCTGGTGTGGGAAAATATAAAGTGCTAAGTATAGGGAGTAAAAACCGCATCGGTACAGCTGTAAAAAAACGACTGGATGAATGGAGGC
>Ga0209512_1000890_pt1 | contig 41821 bp, 35 predicted proteins | sample frozenSSSSmetaG_FD_184142 | JGI IMG/M metagenome (GOLD analysis project Ga0209512, IMG submission 184142) | Glacier valley bacterial and archeal communities from Borup Fiord, Nunavut, Canada, to study Microbial Dark Matter (Phase II) -... | ecosystem: Environmental > Aquatic > Freshwater > Ice >...
AGTATTCATGTTGTTTTACAAGGACTTATGTTGCCTTGGATTGCAAGGCGCTTACTAAAAGTTCCTTATTCCAAGAATGAAACAAAAAGTATACCACCTATCGATAAAACTACCAATCAGATAACCGAACCACCCTCTTTAGAGGATATTCGGAACGAACAACTACAAAACAAAGCCATAGAGCAGGAAAAAAAACTAAATATTGCGCTGCACTATACCCGAAAAACATTTGCATCCTATGTTTCAGATGGACAAATTGAAGTGCTTTGCGGGAATCTGCAACTATATGCAGATAAATTGAATCTGGAACAATTACGTTCCATAAAAACCGGCAAAGATTTATCAACTGTTGACATTTCCCATTTTGGATGGAATATCTGGAATCATTTCAAAGTAGGTAAACGGATAGAGATCGCCCACTTCCTCAAAAGAGTATTTCCCGATATTATCAAAGATGTAGAAGTTGAGAGTATCAAAAGCCACCTGAAAGACGACGAATTGAAAGGCATTATCAAAATACAGAAAAGCCTTACAGAGCAACTATAACCATAGTTTATTACTATATCAAGTGTTTTAACTGTGTTTTTTCCGTGTATGAAGACACGGAAAAAACACTTATTTCATTTGCACCATAACACTTAAAAACAATAGTTATGGAAACAAATGAAATTTCTTTTGAAACACTGCCCAAAGCAGTTGCCTATCTGGTCAACGAAGTGGCCACAATCAAATTATTAATAGAAAAAGGGCAAATTTCCGTTGCTCCTCAAAAACGCATTCCAATAGGCATTGAAGAAGCTAGCCGGACTATCGGCAAAGCCAAACCTACCATTTACGCGCTTGTTCGCAAACGTCTGCTTCCCTGCTACAAAACAGGCAAGAAACTTTATTTTTTTGAAGATGAATTGCTGGAATGGATTACCCAAGGTAAGAAGAAGACTTTACTGGAAATTGAATCAGAGGCGGAAGCAGATTACAAAAAACATTTTAGAAGCACAAGAAGATGAATCTGTTTGATTTGTTAGCGAATTTTTGGCGACTGGATGAACAGAAAAATTTCAGCGGAAACGAAACACGCTTGTATTTCTTCCTGATTCATTTGCTGAACCGTTCGTTTTGGCCTGAATGGATTGAATTCGCTGACAAACGAATGGTTGCCAATGCTAATATTTCTTTGCAAGTGTTGAAATCCGCCAGAGAACGATTGCAAGAAGCAGAATTGTTGGACTTCGTTCCAGGGGGTGGGTTTAGGGTTAAAACTAAGTATCGGATTTTAACACCTAAGTCCAATCTTAAACACTCACCCTCTTTATTAAATACTAAAGACAAAAATTCTAATATCAATTCTAATGGAAAAAAGAAAGGATTTGTCCATACCGGAAGCGATTTTGACTAATCAAAAATTTTATCAGTTGTTGCAAAAAGATGCTCAAGAAATTATTGCCAGTGAAAAAGAAAAGATGAGACAACGTCGATTGCTTCTTCCGCTGGCATATTCCGATTTTCAGAGTTTGTTCTGCACATTCGGAGCGGTTTGTTTACTTAACAGAAATCAGAATAAGAACTTTGTTATTGATGAAAATAATGAGCCAGTAATAAAACAACTCTACTATTTCGCAACCAGCAATCCATCCTTTGAAGGGGATTTGAGCAAAGGTATCTTATTACAAGGTAAATATGGATGCGGTAAAACCGTACTTCTGGAAACGTATTCAATGCTCCATAATCATACCGTGAGAAAATTCAGTTTAAATTATCCTTTGCTTTCATTTATCAAGTCTGTGGAATTGCAAGAGCAAATCAGAAAACAATCAGTGAATATGTTCGTAAGGAAACCTTTAATCATTGACGAATTTGGACGGGAATCCAAAACGGTTCTGGATTACGGCAACATTACCCGTCCATTGTCCGAATTGTTGAGTTTGAGAAGCGATGCCGGAACCCTTACGCACGGGACTACAAATTTCATTTTTAATACACTTTCATCTGATGAATTTTACGGCGGGATGATTGGTGACCGGCTCAAAACAATGTTCAACTTTATCACTTTGCAAGGAGAAAGCAGGAGAATTTAAATAACAGAACATGCCATTCCTTGGAAATAATCCCATAAATACTTATTGAAACTGTAATTTTCTTTTAATCAAACAATAAACTATAAATTTTAAAAATTACTCAAAATGAAAAAAATGAATTTTATTCTACAAAGTAAAGGTGGTAGCGGCAAATCAATGCTTACCTATTTACTGGCGTTAAAAAATGAAGATAACACACAGACCTATTTTATTGATTTTGACAGCTCTGTAAAATCAAGTACGCAGCAGCTAAAATTTCTACAGGGCAGAACACCTGCCCGTTTTGCAAAGATGAATTTACTTGATGAACGAGGTAAAATTGACCGTCAGCGATTGTTTGAAAACCTGCAGATCCTCGCACAAAAACCTTATGAGGAATTTTTTCTTGATTTTGGTGCACCCGAAAGCGAACAGTTTACCTCCCTGTTTTCAAAAGATTATACCATCCAGGAATTTAAACAAATTGCTGATGAACTGGATGTGGAATTCATCTTCAACATTGTTGAAGCAGGAGGAAGTTCTTACCTTCCCTGCACCAGTTACCTGGATAACATCGTTGGTTTGAACCAACAGAATTTTAGTATTACCATCTGTATCAATGAGTTTTCTTTTCAAAATTACAAATCACTGGTTGCAGAAATAGAAAGCTATGCAAAAGCCAATTCAGGCAATATTCGCGGGGTAAACTATTTTGGTGATTTTGATACAGATGCTGCCCCTCATAAAAACATCTTAAGATACATTTCCGAAGGGAAGGGAATGAATGCATACGTCTTTATTGAGAAAATCAAGATTAAGAAAGAACTTCAAAAATTACCGTAATGGAACATGTAAAGATTGATTTTCAAAGAATGCAGGCCGATTACTTTCTGAAATACGATTACAAATTCGACGAGACGGCTCTTGCCATGCTACATATTTTGGGAAAAGTGCAGGATACGAATTTTGCAAAACAAAATTTAGCATTGAACAAGGCAATCGAAAAAATTGAAGCTTCTCAACGAACCTTAGCATTAGACCGCGAACACCCGCGTTGGCAGGCATTTTCTTATGGTCTGGGACGAATTGGGATGCCGTTGTTAATGGCCATCTGTTTCATAGCAATATTTTACATGATCAACTTAAGCAATCAGAAGCACGAAATGATAAATTCGGCCAAACTCCGGTGGTATGAAAATTTTTATCATTCCAATATTGAAAACAGGGAGACCAAGGCCATGAAAGTATATCTAAGGGAAAATCCCATTCCTGAATAACTTTAAATGATCGACTAAATGAAAGAATTTTTAAAGCAGAAACTACTTGAAAACAGGTCAGGGATTTATTCCCTGATTGCCCATCATTATGTTGACAAAATAAATGAAATGGGTTGCAGCCTTTTCAGGGACTGGTTAAGCCAGGAACTGTCCGTTGATAAAAGTACGATAAACCTCACAAGCTTATATTCTGCCTCAAGAAGGGAGCAAAAGAAAGACAAGCGAAAAAGCAAAATGACTGGTTCTCAACCTTTATTTGTGAACAAACATAATAGCGTTAATCCGGGATCAAATTTTTCCGATCCCAATGCGATACCGTCCTCTACGGATAATATTACTGAAATGTAATTCAGTTGCACAATAGCGAATTGCGAATAATTCTGAATAGGAATGAATAAAAATAAATACTTCGACATAAAATAAGATAATCTATTCAATATTAGTTACATAACTGCAATATTATGCCGTCAGTATGGGGAGCAAGTTTGTGTTTCGGTCTGACCGAAACCTTGCTCTGCGAGGCTCAAAAACATCCCGCCGGTCTAATTAGAACAACTAAATGTCCAATCATGAAAACAATCAAAAACCGGAATACCAATGGCAGACCTGCCAAAAAAACTGATGAAAAGAAAAATTACAAAATGACGATCAAAATGGCTTCAGACGAGTACGATTCCCTCAAGGCCAAGGCGCATGAAGCGGGTATTAACCAAAGCGAATACACCCGCCAATGCATTCAGTCCAGTATCGTTAAACAGCGCATAACCCCTGAGTTGATGAACTACATACGGCAACTCAGCGGAATGGCCAACAACATCAACCAGATTGCCCATAAAGCCAATGCCGCCGGATATACCAGTGTACACAAACACTGCTTATTTCTGAACGGGAAACTGGATGATGTAATTAGCAAAATAGAAGATGATTGCTAAGATTGTACAGGGACATGGGTTCCGGGGTGCAGTGAGCTATATCCTTGACAAAGATAATGCCCGGTTGATTTATGCTGAAGGAGTAAGACTGAAAGACAAGGAATCCATTATCCATAGTTTCGTTGTCCAGCATAAGCTGAATCCAAATATATCAAAACCAGTTGCCCACATCTCTCTGGATTTTTCGGTTCAGGATAAAAGCAGGTTGACAGATCGATTAATGGTTGATGTCGCTCAGGAATACATGAAAAAGATGGGATACAAGGATACGCAATACATCATTGCCCGTCATCACGACACTGATCATCCTCATATTCACCTGGTGATAAACCGGATTGATAACAGCGGGAAACGGATTTCCGACAAAAACGAAAAGTTGCAGAACGTAAAGATTTGCATGGAACTTACAAAAAAGCACTGCCTTTATATTGCATCAGGGAAAGAGAATGTAAAGGAACATCGGTTAAAAGAACCCGATAAAACCAAGTACGAAATTTATCATGCACTCCAATCAGCTATATCTAAATGCCGGGGTTGGCAGGAATTAAAAACAGAGTTACTCAAATCGGGTATAACAACTGAACTCCGGAATAACGGAGGTACAGACAAAATACAAGGAGTCCGGTTTGGAAAGAATGGGTATGAGTTCAACGGTTCCAAAATTGACAGGACCTGCAGTTATTCTAAAATCAATTACCGGTTACAGCAAAATGTGAGGTTGGAACAGGCTCAAAAACACCAACCGGTACAAGATGAATGGCATGATAGCATGGAATTATCTTCGTTCACTGAAAAAGCAGCTTCAACCTTAGGCGGAATATTTGATATACTAAAACCTTCATCCGGCTATGATGAAAATCAGGCAGAAATTTTTAGGCTGGAAGCCAAAAAACGAAAGAAGAAAAAAGGATACAGATTATAAGCAATTTAAAACTCAATACTTATGGGTACGAGCAAAATGGATTCTTCAGCAGTCGATGAACTATTCGAAGAATTAATACAAAAGGTAGATGAAATGGGCAAAAAGACAATTCCAGATAACCAGACTGATTCAACTTCTGATCCAGAGGAACTAATTTCACTTATCGAAGATTTACAAATCAGGATTAACCAACAGCAGTTTACACCGGAACAAATAGAGGTTTTGCAAACAAACCTCGCTCAGTATTCTGCCTATTCATTGGTTAAGGTTAACGACAGTCTCAGAAAAGTAATAACTGAGTTAAAAGCCTTAATTACTCCAATCGATGAAAAGATCAACCTGCTGAAGTCCCCACAAAATTTGGTTATCCGCAAAGAGCACATCTTTAGCGTGGATTTTCGAAACAGTAAGGCGGCTATTACTATAATCGCTATGGCATTACTCATTTTGGTTTTATTAGGAGGAAATATTTGGCAATTCGATGGGAACATTCAGTTAAAGGATAATGACCTGAAATATAGATTTATCAAATCGTTAGATGGAATTAATTCGGAGAACTTGTATAAACTTGAAAATACATTTCACTATGACTGTGACAAAAAATTGATGAAGGGAATTCGCAAAGAGGTGGAATACTATGAAAAGAAAATCAGGGAAACAACCGAAAAGTTAGAGCGTGAGCGTTTAAAGGAAGGAAATACAAAACGATGAATAACAGATAAAATGCTTTGGCTACCAAATTTCAAGAAATATTGTATTTTTGTATACTATAGTCTACATTAAAACCTTCTGGCGATGTTAGTAATTAGTTCGGCGGAATTACGCAACAATATGAAAAAATACCTCGATCTGGCCAAAGATGAAACGGTGGTAATACAACGAGGTAGAACGGAAACCTTTGTTTTATCAAAACAGGAAGGGTTATCACCTGATGTCAACCTTGCTAATGCTATTTCTGCAGAAGAATTACTTATTGGAATAGAAGAAGACATAAGGAAAATGTTCAGCAGAAAGGGAAAAGAATGAAACAAATTTGGCAAAAATTTATACTACTCTCGCTTCCACAAAAACTAAAAAATACAATGGTATGTTTTTTTCACTATTTACTCTTCCAACGGTGAAGATGTATATCTCGTTCAATACCTGAGCAATAATCATGTTACCTCAAAATATTTATAATCAAGGAAGTATTTAAAGTGTTTTTTTTTAGAAACCTTTCTAATCTGCCTAAGTGGCAAATCCCCATTGCTATTGCTATCAAAGGGACGATTAAACTAAACTTCCAATCTACTTGTAATTTGTTTATTCAATAATGTTGCGTAGGATTTAAATCTCCTGATAAAAAAATGCCTGTCTGAGGTCAGCACCATCATTTAGCAACCTTGATTCAGAACCATTTATTCATATACATGAGCGAGGAATTTCAAATTCCCTTTTAGTTACCAACGGATGGCATATTCGGGCGAGCGGGGTTGCTGGGCATGGTTTTAAGTCAGCTAAGAGATTCTAAAATGCTTTGAGCCCAAATATTTACATCTACGTATACTTTTTCCAATTTGCCATTTGTCGCTCGGAACAACAGTTTTGGTTCAGCATATTCTACAGAGTTGTCGTATACGTAAAGTCTGTCAACAAGCGGTGAAATAATGCTACAGTTTACAATTGATTTAGTGAAACGACTAATAATTTTTGAAATTGGAACATCATGCCCACCTTCCATAACGCGGTGTGCAATTCTGGAAGCATTAATAGAGGGATGATCAGTTCCAACATAAAAGAGCCGAATGAAATATCCTGCATCTTTGGCCCTTCTTATATAATCCAGTTTATCAGTTGCGGACAACACAGTTTCAAATAGTATTCCTTCTTTTTTTAACAGATATTTCTCGCGTAGTTCTGCTGCCATATTAGCTGCTTTAATAACAGCTTCTGGTGAGTTCCAATCTCCGAATTCATCTTGAGCAATGTTGTCGGGGTTAATATAAAAACAATTTTCAATCCACTGATGATCAAGTATTTTGCCGGTAACCGATGTTTTGCCTGAACCATTTGGACCTGCAATAATTATCAGTTTTGGTCTGTTGATATTCATTTTGCATCAGAATTTAAAGCTAGTTGCTGCTTTTGGGCTGCGAGCAACGATTGATGAAGCTGTTCAAAAAATAGCTCATCCGATTTGTTGGCTTTTTTTTTCGCTTCAACTGCAACTTCCTGCATTAGTAAGTGCAATTGCTCGTCTGTGGGTTCCGTATCGGATAGAAACTTATATTTGATTTTCATAACCTTCAATTTTATTACAAAAGTAAGCATTTATTGGAGATCAGGAATTGCTAAGTTTTTTTGATCTCTTTCATAAGTATAAGAATGTCCTTTGCAAGTGTACGAATGTTCTGAATGAAATTATTCTTTTACAAAGATTTATGAATGATTTTCGGGAGTGAAATTGAAAAATCCCAGTCTGTTACCCCGGATGGCATATCCTTGGGAGCAAGAGAAAACCATCGAGAAAACGTCCCTTTATTTATCAAATACAGGAGATTAACCGAATGAATGATAATGACATCAAGTATCGTTATATCAAAACAATAAATGGGATAAACGCGGAAAATATCTACAAAATTGAAAATATCTTTAATTACAACCGGGATAAAAAATTGATCAAAGAAATTCGCAAAGAGGTGGTGGACTATGAAAGAAGAATCAGGGAAACAGTTGAAGAGATAGAACGCGACAGATTGAAAAGTACTAAGTAGTAAAATAAAAAATACGCAAAATCATTATTTTCGACACAATTTTTTCAAGATAATTACATAGATTTCGGATGAAAACTAACAGATTCTCTTCTCCTGATTTCAATCGTAGCCTCAATCATTGCCATATATCCGTCAACGGGAATATATTCTGGAATGGAATTCCCGGATCCAAGTCCATATCCGTTTGCGGATCTGCGAAAAAGCGTACCTTGCTCTATGACTGTCTGATAAACTGTTTCAGGTTTTTCGAGCACGAGTAAATTCAGGTCGAAACCTCCGAAAAGCCCGATCCGATCGAAATATTTTTCAATCCATACGGGAAAAGGGGCAATTTGGTCCTCGTTAGAATGCTTGGCATCAATGCCTAAATTGATGATATCATCCATCAACGGGAAAATATTTCCGCACGAATGGAGCAAAAACTTTTTACCTGAACGATGCACCAGGTCAATAACCTTTTTGTATTGAGGCAGAATAAGCTGGCGAATAATATCGGGATCGAGTAAGGTGGAGGTTTTATGTCCAAGGTCATCCCCCATCCTGAAAAAGACAAAGATATCCGAGTATTTTTCGATCACGCCTTGCCACAATGTTTCCCAAAGATCACCTATTTTCTTGAAAATATCCGCGAAAAGATCAGGGTCCATGAATTGCATCACACACAAATACTCGTATCCGACCAAATCCTGGCTTGCTTCAAAGATGCCATACCCGCAACCACCGTAAGCCTTCATTCCCGGTGGCAAAGTTTTTCGGATGGCCTCGAAATGCGGCGTATAGGTTTCCCAAAATATTTTTGGGATATCGTTCCACGGATAGTTCGAAATCCTCCCTTGTCTGAATTGGTCCTGCCATACCACCCATTATGGCGCCGTGACCTGGCAAAATATCACAAATTGCTGCTTCAAAATCGAAGGCGTCGTAAGTCATATCTTTCCAGAAACCAATCACTTTCCGGTAATATTCCTCAAGTTCATTGTTCTTCAACCCCTGCGATGATATGGATTCCCCAAGCATTTTGGAGATAAAAGGGGCATCAATATGATGTTCATACAAAGGCAAACGGACAGGCCGCTGGTTGTTCAGAACCTGGAGAATATTTTGGTAATCGGGTTCAAACTTCATACTATTAAAGCATTAGAGAATTATCTACGATGACTGCTTCGAATATTAAATCCCGGTCAGTGTGTTCATCAAAACCGCAGACTGATGTTAATACTTCTTTGATACCCTTGGCATAAATTTTGTCGAACTCAAGATCAGATTGCAACCGGGTACCCGCTTCGTCGGTCGCGCTAAAATGACATCCACAAACCAATGCTTTTAAAATTAAATCATACGGCAGTTTAAGTTCAAACGCAAGATGAATGGCACCGGCCAGGCGATCCTCTGCACTGAGTTTACGTTGCAAATCGCATCCAATCCTGAATAGGGTGTCACCCAACGCCTTGTTTTGAAACCGCCTGATTAAATCGTCGGTATGTTCGGTGAGCGATTCAATCGTAAATTCATCGGGGTATTTCGCTAAAAGGAGTTCCGCTGCCTGAAGCATCGTTTTACGGACAATGGCTTTCAATTGACTGTCGGCTAACACCTCATATAAATAGGTGGCTTCGGGATGGGCAAGATAACCCAGGTAAACAGCGGTGGCATGACCAAGGTTGTGAATAAACAATTTACGGTCGACCCAGGCTTTCATGTTCTCTTTCGGGGCAAGTCCTTCAATTTCGGGAATTGGGTTTTTAAATGCCCGTTTGTCGAGAATCAGTGTGTTATAAGGTTCTGCAAAGACCTGAAGGATATCTTCATCCACGTCTTTTTTGAGCATAATCGGAACCATTTTCCCGATGCTCGTTTCGATCAGACCAACCCGCTCTTCCAAAGGATATCCTTCGGGCAAATTTTCTTTCAACTCCTGGCTCATAAATTCTGCGGCATTGCGCAGGTTCTCGGCAATGATAATATCGAGCGGTAGGGCATCTGCAGTTTCAAACCTTCTTATCAATCCTTTGGCAATAAGCGGAATAATTGATTTCAATCCGTTTTGACCAACCGATACGGCCACAATCCGGGCAGTTCCAATTTCATCGATCACTTGTTCCGTATCGCCCCCAAAAACACCCCGCACATTTTTTATATTGATGATGGTTTCCACGTCACCTTTGATCACCACGTTGTAGTTGTGCCGAAGGTTCAGCTCATCAATCACAGGCCGAAAAACGTCGATGAAAACAACTTCATATCCACCCCGGCTAAAAAGCTGACCAATGAATGACCGCCCAATTTTACCGGCGCCAAAGAGAACCAGTTTATCCTGAAATTTATCCGTCACAATGCTGATATTTGTTTAATGTATTCGTCTTTAAACGCTTGTACTATTTTGAGTTTTTCGCCTTCGCACTTTTCAATATAGGTTCCACCAACATAAAAACAGGTGAATCCTCCGGATGCTACACCCCATGCAATAGCTTCGGTCAGGTCGAGTTTCCCGATATCACCGGTTGATAATTGCATTGCTAATGAGGCGATGACTCCTCCTGCAAAATTATCGCCGCAACCGGTGGTATCTCCCTTTGAGGAAGGATTACTGGCAATATCTTCCCCAACTTTTTTCGAAACCGGTAGCTTCAACAGCTTCGTTTTATCGAAAAGGTCACCATTCGAAAAAGCGTAAAGTTCTTTGGCTCCATTGGTAATTATCACAGCTCCAATATTCTGACTAAAAAAATACTCGGCAGCTTCTGCGATTGTGTGCATCCCGCTTATTTTCAGCGATTCCTCACAATCCATGATCAGTACATCTATTAGAAAATAGTTTTCTGGTTCATCGATAAGTGGCCATGGCTGATCCGGATTTTTCTTTTCGTTGCGAAAATCGAATACCGTATTCACAACCGTGAGACATCCATTTCGTTTGGCCTTTTTCAGCAAGAGGGTTAAATTGTCGTGAATCTGAGGAACGAGGGCCGTGCCGCCAAAACAGACGATATCGGCCTCGATGAAATCATCATCCAGAAAATCTGGCGTATAATCCCAGGCAGCCCCGATATTGTTCACGAAAGTCCGCTCACCGTGGTTATTATCGTAGGTGACATCCGAAAGAACATCCGTAAAAGGGGTCCTCTTATCAGATATTTTGCGGTAATGATCAACGTTTAAAGGCGTTTTCCGAACAAGTTTCTCAATTAAAGTGGCGGTGTCGTCGTTACCGGTTCCGCCATAGAAACGCACTTCAAATTTATCTTTATTAAGAAGTTGTGAAGCATTAATCAGCGAAACAAGCCCAGGCCCACCGATGTTAACTGTATCAGGTAATTGTCCTCCTGTGATCTCATAGCAGATTTCATAATACGGGATTCCAGAGAATTCCTCAAGCTCTTCGGTGAAAACAAGTTTCCCCGGCGAAAGTCCACCATCTCCGGTCTGACGAGAAAGGTATTTCTGAAACTGGGGCGTGTTGAATCTTACTCCCGTATATAAATAGTCGGCGAGGGCACAACCTGTCCCCGCCACAATTATTTTACCGCTCATCTTTCAAATATATCTTTTGTAATCTGCTACCAACAAATGGATTGGCTTTTCATCTTCAATGATTTCGGGGAAGCGGCCAACAGGAGGATTAAAACAATTGTCACTCGAATCGTCATTTACGGCACTTACCTCACCAACAAATACTTTCCCTTTACCCGGCTCACCATAAAAGCGATGATACATACCCTGTTCGAGACTGATACTTTCGCCGGGAGTAAGAATTACCGAATCATAAGGTTGAAAGTGCCGGACTACGCCATCAATTTTTACGGTAAAAGGTTGATCCGAAAAGCCCTCCTTTTCATCGGAGTTGCATAAGTCAATGACAAGGTTGCCACCTCCCCGACAGATAATATCTTCCATTTTGCTCCAGTGAAAGTGCATGGGTGTTTCCTGCATCTCTTCAACAATCATCGCTTTTTCGGCATAAGGCTTTTTGTCTTTTTTGAAATTGCCGTTTCGTATCGTAAAAAGGATGAGGCCTTGTTTATGAAAATCACCGCTTCCAAAGTCGGTCAGGTCCCAACCAAGCATGTTATCGACTATTTCACCGCAGGTGGCATATTTGCCTTTCCACTCCTCCGGACTCCAGAAAGCCCAGGGTGGAAGTTTGAAATTCATCTGATCTAAAAAAGTGATTGAATTAAAAATGTACTGGTTAATTTCACTTCGTTTCATAATAAGATATTTTAATTGAATTAATTTGAAATTTTCACTTTGAAATAATAAAACCCGTAATCAACTTTCTTTCAGCTTAAACGCACTGAATAACAAATAGCCCAAAGCTACCAACAAAACAGCCATGCCACCCGTTTGCCCAAGCGAATCGGAGGCAATTCCCATGATCAGCGGAATAACGGCTCCACCAGCAACTCCCATAATCAAAAGACCGGATATTTCGTTGGCACGTTCAGGTTTACGCCTTAATGCAGCAGCGAAGATAATCGAAAACACATTGGCAACAGCCAGTCCAAGAATAAATACCATTGACAAAATTCCCCACAAGTTTCCGATCAGCAACATGACAAGCAATGCCGGAATGGCAATAAACATACTCACAATGAAGAATTTCCGTCCCGACAGTTTTACAAGAAGAATAGCACCGGCAAAAGACCCTACGGTTCTGGCAATAAAATAGAGACTGGTTCCCAAACCTGCTTTTTCGAGTAGAATATCACATCGCTCCATCAGAAATTTTGGAATCGTCGTATTTAAACCCACATCCACACCAACGACGAAGACAATGCCGAGAAACAACATCAATATAACCTTGTCTTTCAACAGACTGAAAGAGGAAGAAAATGAGGATCCGGACTGACTGACAGGTTCTTCATGAATTGGTGTTGCCAATAGCCACAAGCCTGAAAGGACTGTTATTACGGCAAAAATCACAAAAATGTATTTCCAGTTTCCAAAACTTCCGGCTGCGACTCCGGCAATGATTGGTCCCAGGAAAGCAGCAATCGCTTTGATAAATTGGCCCAACGTCAAGCTGCTGGTCAGACGGTCTCCCCGAACTACATTGGTCAGCAACGGATTTAATGAAACCTGGATAATGGTATTCCCGATTCCCAGCAAACCAAAAGCAACCAGCATCATCGGAAAACTGTAGCTGATCAGCGGTATCAGCATGGCCAGAAAGGTGATGGCCATGCTAAGAATCACCGTATTTTTGCGACCAAGCTTGTTCATCATGAGTCCGGTCGGAACCGAAAGCACTGCAAACCATAGAAATAAGGTCATCGGTAAGAGGTTGGCGAGCGTATCGCTTAGCATGAAGTCCTGCTTCACATAATTGGTGGCAATACCCACCAAATCGACAAAGCCCATCACGAAAAATCCAAAAAGAACAGGCAATATTTTAGTAACTGATGATTCTTTATTCATTTTTAATATTTTTCATAAATTTATAATAGAAGTTACTTATTCCTTTTATTCTTTTCCGGCAAAACCTAAATCTGTGTCCAACATGGTATTGATATTTTAAGCTGACTCATATGGCGTAATGATAAGATCATTATTAAACTCTTTGCTTTTGCCAGATCTCTTTCATTTGTTCCAATGTTTTTCCTTTCGTCTCAGGTAGATATTTATAGCAAAAAATGAAACCTAAAATATTTAATATTCCAAAGACCATAAAATTGGTACTCGCGCCAATATTTAGTAACCATGGAGAAACAAACACAATTATAAAGGTAGCCAACCATAATACCGCAGAGGTCATTGCAATTGCTTTTCCGCGGATCTCTGTTGGAAACATTTCAGAGATTAGCACCCAAACAACAGGCCCGAGGGTAAACCCAAAGGAACCAATGTAAATCATCATAAGAACAAGAACAAAAATTCCACCCGGAATTTCTAATTGGAAGACCAGTGCCAAACAAATAAGGGAAAATGCCATTAACCCTGTTCCTGCAAGCATCAAAAACCTGCGGCCGATCTTATCTATTAAAACGATCGCAATAAAAGTAGACAGGAAGAATACCAATTGTACCATTACAGCATTGAAGAGTCCATCTGTCAACTTCACTCCTGCCATGATGAAGATCTTTTGCATATATGGAGTGACATTGTTGATACCACATAATTGTTGTAAGGAAGCTATTCCAAATCCAATCAGTATAATAGGCAAAAACCTTTTTTTAAATAGATCCCTGAATGAAGTTTTTGTACGTACATTACCGTCGGAAAAAGCGTTCCTGATCTCCCCGATTTCTTTATGGGTGCGATTTTCGTCGCCGTTATTTATTCGCATCAGAATCCGGTTAGCTTCTTCTTCATTGCCTGACCTTGAAATCATCCAGCGAGGGCTCTCAGGAATAAAAAACAATAATAAAAGGAATAAAAGGGAGGGTACAAGAGCTGATAAAAACATATATCTCCATCCCATACTACCTAAATCGTTGCTACCAAAATAATAGTTATAGCAACTGGCAATCAGGATTCCTAAAATGATGGTTAGTTGATTTAGTGAAACCAACTTACCACGTATTTCAGGAGGAGCAACTTCTGCGATGTACATCGGGGATAAAACTGAAGCCGCACCTACACAAATTCCTTGTGCCAACCTCCAGAATGCCAAAGAAACAGATCCTCCGGAAGTCGCTACCCCTATCGCTGTAATTGTAAGAAGCAAAGCACAGGCGAGCATGGCTCTTTTCCTGCCGAAAACATCAGCTATACGTGAAGTACCAAGTGCACCGATCATTGCACCCAATTCAAAGATGGCCACCACAAGTCCCAGCCAAAAGCCAAAAAGTTCGAACTGATGTTCAATATAGGGAATAACGCCACCTATGATGCCTAAATCGAATCCAAACATGAAGCCTCCCAATGATGCTATGAAGCAAATTGAAAGTATATAAGCATGATTGTGACTACGTTTTACTGAACCTATCTCTTTTTTCATAATTTGGCTATTTCTTCTTTAGCAATCCGGCACCAGTTAATTGCATTCTTTGGATTATTTCCCAAGGTATTGTTATCTTTCATAATTAGCTCTATATGACAATGATTGGCTGTTGCAACTTCAAGTGAACTACGGATTTCATCCCTCACCTGATCATCGTCCATAACTGCAAATGCCAGTTTATTCGGATTAAGTTTTCTTGAAAAGATATATTGGGAACCCAAATATTCCGCCATTTTTGCTTCATTTGCCCAGGGGGAAACCGAAACCCTTCTGAGATTTGGTATTTCGCGGATGTAATCCCACCTAAGGTCCAATCCTTCGCAACATCCGTAGCAATTTAATCCAAAACGCTCCAAAATTGGCATTTGATATGGCAATACAAATTCAGCAAACAATTCGGGCGATACACCCACCGTTTCCTGGCTTTCGCAAAATCCCCACATATCCTTAGCGCGTGTTGGGCCTTGATTATCAACATTCGGAAGTTGTCTCGTATATCCGAAACCGCCAGATCCAACGTACATATCTGTGTTGTCGGGTAAAAGATGATTGCCTTCCAGAAAATCAATTTTAGCGAGATGACCATCCCTTAGTATACTCATTAACCTGTGCAATTCATCGGGATAGATATAAAAATCGGTCATGTAAGGTTCTAAGCCCCGGAGGTTTATCAAAGGCCAGGTCAATCCAAGCGTCCACCACCACATGCTTTTTATACGAACTTGTAACAAATCCCCAAATATCTCATGGGCAAGTTTTCGTACACTTTCAGTAAGTTGATAATCAACAGTTATCTCAGGAAATTTAAGCAGTGGCAGCTGGGTTTCATAGTCTTTAAGCGGTGCTTCCCAGGTATAAGCACCCAAATGATCGCCTCCAATCTGAACATGATGCATTCCCCAATCAGATTCACTGTAAGTGTATGGGACATTAAAAAAAGGTTCAATTACCCGGTCGTCACCCATTTGAGTACCCCAGAATATTTCTTTCTTGAAATACATTTCCCATGTTCTTGCCAATTGATTCGAACACTCCAGTGTTTCCTCCGGAATAATTTCATTCCATCCGTTTTCAGGATCACAGAAAACCAGTGGTCTGCAATCTTCCAAATCGTTGTGTTTTGTCCAGAGAATTCTTTTTTCTGCTTCAATGGGCCGATTGGCCAATTCAGCAACCTGTCCGGCAAGCATTCTTAATATCTGCTTCTCTTTTTCAGAAAAATTCAAATCAGCAACTTTATTCTGTGAAGTTGTCTGTCCCAATATAGTTTGATCCATAATTCTCTGATTTTTACTTGTCAGGGTTTGTACCCCACTCTTTATTAGGTCGGTCGCCCATAACCAGGCGAAGTTCACCTCCGTTTGCAATATCGGTATGACCAATGAAAGGTCGGTTCAACTCTTCACCGTTTAATGTAGCAGATTGTATGTATTTGTTCTTTTTTGAACAGTCTTTGGCAATCACCGAAAATGTTTCTCCGTTAGGTAGTTGAATTTTCACAGAAGTGAAAAACGGACTACCAATGGCATACTCGCCACTTCCGGGAGTAACCGGGTAGAAACCCATAGCCGAGAATACGTACCACGAGCAAAGTCCACCGCCATCTTCATCTCCCGGAATTCCCAGCGGACGGTCGTCGAACCACATATCCATGATTTCGCGGATGCGGCGTTGTGTTTTCCAGGGTTGTCCGGCATAATTATAGAGATATGGAATGTGAAACGATGGCTCATTGCCAGCTACAAACATACCGTTCAAGCCCGTTGCATCGGGAAACTGGCCCATAAACTGCCATTTGGAGATATGCGTTGGTTCGTTAAAAAGTGCATCCACCCGTTTTACAAAGGCCTCTTTTCCGCCAAGAAGCGCTATTAAGTCAGGTATGTCTTGTTGAACGCTAAAATTCCACGTCCATGCATTGTTTTCAGCAAAATATGATCGACTGCCTACTCCACCTGACAGTTGCGGATCGAATGGTGTAACCCATTTGCCATTTGCCATTTTAGGAGCAAAAAAGCCGGTTGCCCGATTAAAGACATTTCGATAGTTCTTCGAGCGTTTCAAGAAATACTCGTAATCTTCTTTTTTATCCAAAGCCTTCGCCAATTGGGCCAGGCACCAGTCGTCGTAACTGTGTTCGAGTGTAAGCGCTACGGCCTGCCGTTTTTCAAAACCGTCTACTTTTGAAAAGGTTTCAGTACTATCCTCTGGCAATGCAGGATACCATCCGTTTTTCAGGTAAAAACTATCCAGCGAACACATTGGTCCTGATCGCCATGGCAGCATCGTAGCCTGTGCGGCATTCTTTTTCAAACCTTCATAGGCTTTCTTAACATCAAAGTTGGTTACACCCTTTTGATAGGTATCCCAGACCAGTGCCGCAGAATGGAACCCGATCATCGCCGGGAAATCACCATAAAATTGCGGAAAACCTGGCATCCAGCCACTTTGGTCATACATCCGAATATACGACTCTACCATATCAGCCTGTTGCAAAGGATTCAGAATCAACATCAACGGGTGAAGACTCCGGTAGGTGTCCCAAAGCCAGTCGTCCACAAAGAAAGGTCGTCCGCCGTCGTCATGAATCTTACCATCGTAACCACTGAAATAGCGGCCATCTTCCGAGATATTGACCATTCTTTCCATGGAACGGTATAGTGAAGTATAAAATATTCGTTTTTGCCGTTCTGTACCACCTTCCACCTGAATTTTGCCAAGTTCGTTCATCCAAATCTGATGACTATCTTCCTTAACCGATTCAAAAGTTTTGTCTGTCAATTCCTTAAGAAGATTCGCAGCAGCCTGGTTTTCATCAATGTACGAAATCCCAATGCGAACCTCGACAGGTTTGTCAAGAGCATCAAACCCAACATATACACCAACGCCATTACCGGCGATTTCTGTCTCCGTTTTAATTTTACCCGAATCGAATGAGCCGGATTTGCCAAATGGTTCGCTGAATTCAGCATAAAAGAATTGCCGTGTTTTCTCAAATTCCTCCCAACCCTGGATTACATTGTTCCCAATGATTTTAAAAGAAGCTTTCTTTCCGGAACGGAAAATAACGTTGTTTGAATCGTTGCTGTTATATTTAAAACGGTATATTACAGCACGTTCAGTGGTTGTCCAATCGGATTCAATATTAGAATCTTCAAGCAAGACTTTGTGATACCATGGATGAACCTCTTCCTGATCGTGATCGTACAACGACGCATATAGATTCTTGTCAATTGTGATTTTACCACTTGTTGGCATCAGCTCTGTAACATGTCCCATGCGGTAGGCCGGCATATTCACTGCAAATCCGTAAATTTTATCGCTCAGGTAACGGTCGTTGAGTCCGGGTTTGGTAACCGGAAATACACGGACCATGCTGTGAGGACGATGCACCGTCGGATTCTTTGTGGTCAGCAAGGGTGCAACGCTTCCAATATTCGAATCGACAAATACTGTCACATCTTTCTCTTTGCATGAATTAGAAATTATCAGAATAAGGAAAAGCAACTTAAATATTTGACTCATAGTTTAGTTATTTAATCACGTTTAATCAATAAACGAGGTATTCGGATCCACTAAGCTCCAAATTTCCACTAACATTGTTATTTGATTTGTCTTTTAGAGATTGACCGCTCCCTGCCGAAAATTCAATAATTCCAGGAACAGTAAAGTGCTTACCATCATTTTTAACAATACTTAATTCTTTCGGAGTCAGAATAAGCTCCACAGTTTTCATTTCACTTTTTTCAAGTTGAATTTTCTGAAAACCGGCAAGCGACCTTAACGGCGTTTTATATTTACTGTTTTTATGCGAAATATAAAGTTGCACGACTTCGCTTCCTCCTCTATTCCCCGTATTGGTAACGTTTAAAGATATTTTGACAGAACCATCCGTTTTAATTTGTGAAACGTATTTCAGATGATCGAATTTAAAGGAGGTGTAACTTAAACCATAACCGAAAGGATACAGGACTTCGCCGATAAAATAACGGTAGGTTCTGTTTTCCATTGAATAATTCTCAAAATCAGGCAGGTCATTATCACTTTTATAAAAAGTTACTGGTAGCTTTCCGCCTGGATTAAAATCTCCAAACAAAACATCAGCCAGTGCTTCTCCGACGGCTTGTCCGCCATACCATACATTTACGATTGCCGACAAATTTGCAGCCTCCCACGGAATAGCCAAAGCACTTCCTGTCATCATAACAAACACTACCGGTTTGCCGGTAGCATGCAAAGCTTTTAATATATTTGTTTGAATTTCAGGCAGTTTAATGGTTGTTCTGTCTCCAGCCCTAAATCCATCGTAAGCGATTTTTCCTGCATCTCCATTTTCTCCTTCCAATTCGGCATTTACCCCCCCGACAAAAATTATCACATCAGCTTCCCTTGCTTTTTCCACGATAGCCACGATATCGATTTTATTCATATCGGCTAAATTGACAACCGGATAACATGCCTCATCGTAAATGATCTTTGCATTTGGCAGTTTTTCTTTAATTCCCTGAAGAGCAGTTATTACCTTCTCCGGTATGCCATTATAATTTGCAAGAGGGGTTGAAGTGTTGTCGGCATTTGGGCCTATAACTGCAATCCTGCGTATATTCTTTTTTAACGGAAGTATACTTTTTTCGTTTTTAAGCAGGACGATGGCCTCTCTTGCCATTTTCAATGCCTGTTTTTTATGAGCATCACTATTGATACAGCTTTGTGGTATAGATGTGTAAGGAACAATTGCGTCCGGGTCGAACATTCCCAACCTGAAACGGATCATAAAAAGCCGCTTTACGCTTACATCAATATCCTTTTCATGAATCAGCCCTTTTTTAACAGACCCGACTAAGGTAGAATAGGCATTTTCATCTCCGCACTCCAGATCTGTTCCGCTTAAAACTGCATCCACAGAAGCATCTTCCTTACCTGCATTGGTTTTATGGGTAAGCCAGAAATCGGCAATCGCTCCGCAGTCCGATGTCACATATCCGCTAAATCCGAATTTATTACGTAAAATATCCTGCATCAACAAATCATTTCCGCAACAAGGTTTTCCATCCAAACGATTGTAAGCACACATTATGCTTGATACTTTCCCTTCCGTTATTAATTCCCGGAAAGCAGGTAAATAAGTATCCCACAAATCGTAATCCGAAGTCTTCGAATTAAAGGAATGCCGGTTATATTCCGGTCCGCTATGTACTGCGAAATGTTTTGCACAAGCAGATGTTTTCAAATATTTGGGATCATCTCCCTGCAACCCTTTAATAAATGCCAGGCCTATTTGAGCCGTCAAATAAGGGTCTTCTCCATAAGTTTCATGTCCTCTCCCCCACCTTGGATCTCTAAATATATTAATATTCGGATCCCACATTGTCAATCCATAGTATTGCTCTCCAAAACGGCCTTCCTTTTTTGCTTTTTGGTGTAATGCCCGTGCCTCATCCGATATTTGGGATGCGGTTAATAGGATCTGCTCTTTATTAAACGTAGCAGCCAAAGCTATCGACTGCGGATAAACTGTAACAGTGTCTTTTGTTCGGCCAACTCCATGTGCACAACCACTCCACCAGTTATAAGCAGGAATTTTCAGGCGTTCAATTGCCGGCGATTTACTCGACATCTGGGATACTTTTTCTTCCAAGGTCATTCTGGTTACCAGATCATTTACTCTTTCCTCAAATGTCAGTTTCGTATTTGAGAAAGGGTAAGCGATGGTTTGAGTATAACCGGAAGTTGCAGATAGCATTATTATGAGCAACAGTAATTCTTTATTCTTCATAATCAATAGGTTGTTTTAATTTTTTGAATAAACCACCTTACTATTTATCCACTGTAAGCATCCGCCATCAAAGTATTGTTTTAATACTCCCTCAATTATTTCGGCATCGCCTTTCGGTTTCTTCAAAACTGAACTTTGAGAGATATAGTAAGTATAAAATTCTTCAGGAATAAAATAAGATTTGCCGGTTAAATAGGCATAGGTGATGGCGACCGGAGCTTTATTCTTCTTTAAAAAATGCTGGATTAATAACTCTGTTTTAAGATTGTACAAATACCCCTTGCTGCTTTTATTTTGATCAGAAAACACAGGACTACCCAATACTTCGAATCCTCCTAATTCCACATATTTTTTTGCCACCTCGTTTACTGGTTCATGTTTCTGATTCTTAAACATAAGCCCGGCACCGTTACTACGAGACAAAAATGAATAGTATATTGGCTTAACAGAAAAATTATTTGTGCTATTTTTTACTAATCCGCTTGCATTTCCTTCACTCCCGGCTTCATTCTCATCATCTTTATAATCGTAGAGAAATACATTTTCTATGATAGAGAGGTTTTCAAACTCATTCATAATAGCGTTATAATTGCTTTGTTGTATGCTCTCCGTCACACCTACTCCCGGTTTATTATTGCTCGTCCAGCCAAATTCTGTAACCCACACAGGATTATTTCCGATAATACTTCGACCATCCAAATCCTTATAATTTGAGATCTCCTGAAAATAAGTCTTGAAATTTCTTCCGAAATAGAAATCGCTTAACGGGCTGGCGGTTCCAGATCCATAAGTATGTAACGAAAGAATATCTAAAGGCAATTTCCCGTTATGGACTGCCCGCCAGGTACGCATCTCTGTCGTATTGAAAATACTATTCTCTCCTTCAATCAAGCCAGGGTTCTGCCAATCGTGAATTCCCAGCCATTCCCCGGCCTCAGCATTTGCCGTAGCAGGACCAACAAATAGCACATTGGGAAACTTCGGTTTTAACTGATCATAAACGCTTATTAATGTCGATCCGTACCATTTCAGATTTTCCTTCGGACTAAAACCAAATCCGTTTGGCTCATTCCAAATCTCAACGGCATCAATCGTATAAGTATTCAAATGCCATTCTACCGATTTTATGTATTTATCTACTTTTTCTTTACTAAGTGGAACCTCCTTGTCGGATAAAGAGTTATAAGCAATAAGCCCCAAAATTTTTATTCCGTTTGCATGGGCAAGTTGTGTTACTTTACGGAATTTTTCAATTTTGGCCAGTACTTCAGGCGATCCGGAGAGGGTACCAGCAGGAAGGTATATATATTCCTCAAATTCAATGCGTAGCCACTGCACACCAAGGTTTTTAAAATCCTTAATTATTTTCGGATTATTTACCAGCTCATCATAAATTCGTCCTGTGACCAATCCTTTTCCAGGTCCGGTGATTACAAGGTTTTCATAAACCTGTGGCTCAGATTGACCAGGAACTTCGGATAGTGATATTGAACTGCAGGCAATTAACATCCAGAGACAGAAAAGATATAACAGGCCTTTTGCAATATGTAATGCTATCGTTTTCATCTGTAAATAATTTTATTTTTAAAGGTCAGATGGAATAGCCATGGTGATATTTTCATTCCGGTTTGTAATTTCTCAACCATGGCTATTTCATAACTATATTTTATTAATGTGCAAATTTTCAGAATAGTAACATCTACTTCAGCAAAGATCTTATCTGGCAACTGAAGATAGCACTTGTTTCATGTATTCTCCGTTGTTTTCGCACCCGAACCTGATCGTTGTATCCCATGCTCCTTCACCGGTTCCCCGAACAATTTTCACGATAAAATGATTCCATCCCTTTTCTACAGGAACGGTTGTTAATTTGGCAGTTCCTTCGTGCATTACTTTTACCTTTGGTGCGATCGGTTTGCCATTTAAAACAACTTCAAAGTCGTGATGTGTATTTACATACATGTCCAGGATTGGCATATCAGGTTCAATCAGCAAGTCTGACAAGGATCGCGGGCTATAGAACCAAAAACTCAGGTATACAACAGCATTTTCGTTACTACCAGAAATTCTTGCATTTCTTAGTTCAAGTATATTTTTGTCGTTAGCACCAATCATGTTCCAAAACTTATCGATTGAACGATCGCCCAATTGCGGTTTTACTGTTGAAATGTTTCCGAGGTAATCAATGGCCTTCATTTCGGAAATTGATTTTCCAACTGAATTAAATGCCCCGCAAATCAGCGCATTCTGAACAAAACCAGTTGAATTTAGAGCCTTGATTACTGTGACTTTTTCATTGGAGAATGTACTTCCCAAATTTGACAAAAGACAGCGCATAAGCGATTCTGAATCTTTGCTTATTGCCTCAAAATCAATAGATGATAAAATAATTTCATCCTCTTTAGACTTTAAAGAGACGATTGCTGAACGAGGTCCTTTCACCTCTCTTTCACTACGAATCACAGCTGCCGTTTTAGTTGGAACCATCGAATAAATCCATTTGCCCCAATCCGTCTGACATGCCTCAACTATCGTAGTTCCTTTATTTACAAAATCCCCTGTCAATCCATATTTCATCGCCTTTACACCTTTTTCACCAAGCAATTCCGTAAAGTAAAAATCCGAATGATTCAAACCGCTTAGAATAGGAGAATCAATCACTTTAAGAAATGATGTACCTTCTCTTGATTCTATAGAGACAGGGTATGGAAGAACAGCATTAATTCTTTCAATACTTTCAGGAGATATACCCATAACAAAAACAGTGGCCCCTTCATTTATTCCTTTTCGCAACACAATCCATTGCTTTTCGGATAACGAAAGATCCTTTCCATCAACAATTAACAAAGCTCCCTTCAAATCAGATGCCGGAGGTATAATGTTTAAACCTAACTGATCTAATACTTTCCATAATTCAGACTTCTCGCTTCCTAAAAACATTGTTTTTCTAATGACCGTTTCTTGCTTAATTGCAGGTTCGTTTATCTTTTCTGATATCGAATACGGTTTAATTGGAGTAGCAAATGCATTCTTTACAGCGTCGAATAACGGCCATGTTTTGTACAAGGGCAAAGTGTTGTCGTAACCAGGATTAAATACTGTTGTGTATGGACCCAAACGTTCCGGTTGCATTCCGGGAGTTCCTTCAGTAAATTGAAAGAATATCCCATCATCTAAAGAAGGTTTCCGGGTTATATCAGACTTTCCTAAAGCCAGCGGTTCCAAAGCGTACCAGGCTAAATCAAATACACTTGAATAGGCAGCTTTATTTGCTCTTTGTTTTTTGATTAGGTCATATGCCTCAAGAGCAACTCCTTCCATACGCCCCAAAGCTGATTCATATGCCCTGTTCCCATTCATTTTGGAAACTTGCTTTGGCGAAGCGTAATAAGCCATTCCTTGTTCACCAATTCCCCATGGTAAAGGAAGTGATGCCCAGTTTTCAATTGCCTTTTCGTCTCCGTAATGTCCGACGTTGGTTGGTAAATCTGTGTTTCTTTCAGTTTCACCGTCACCCGAAATCCAATCACGGGTAGGATCCAATTCCCTGGTAATTTTCACCCATTTGTTAATTTCCTTTATCTGTCTTTGCAACAATTCATCCGAAGCACGGTAGACATACAGGCAAACCGGGATGGTTTCATTACAAACGCTCCAACCAAAAACCGATGCATGATTCTTATCTCTGTGAATCAATCTGCGTAAATGGTCTTCGCAAAGCGTCCAATATTCTTCCGAGTCAATTTTGGGGCCTCCATCACTCGCCCAGATTGCGGTTTCATCCAATACGCATATGCCCATTTCATCTGCCAGATCCATATAAAATCGAGGATATGGCTGTGCATGAAAACGAACAGCATTTGCATTGGCCGCCTTTAACATATCATATAATCCCCATGCATAGCGGCGGGTCATTTGAGGAACACCCATAAAATGCCATGAATCACCTCTTAATTCAATCGGTTTTCCATTTAGCAACAGATCTTTCCCTTTGATTGAAAACTGGCGCCAGCCAAATCTTTCGTATTTGGTATCGAAAGTGGTCTTTGAGTCAGACAAATGGATCAGAAGACCATATAAATTAGGCGTTTCAGGTGTCCAATAATCCAGTTCTGAATTCACTTTCTTCGTCAATATAACCTTAACAGCAGATTTAGGAGAAATGGATAGCTTCTGTAAAGCAGGAAATATCAGCACTTTTTGCTTTGCTAATTCCCATTTTTCTTCGGGCAGTTCGATGATACTACGCCCGGCCTTGTTGATCCACTGCTTCACATCTCCGTCAACATTTATTACTTGCGTCTTATCTGACGTATTTCTGATTTCCACTTCTATCTTCAAGTTACCCTTCAACACATCGGGCTGAATAAAAACATCTTCTACAAACACCTGAGGATAAGCAAATAGGTAAACATCCTGCCATATACCTGCAACATCTGTTCCCCAAAATGAACCGGAGACATAAGGCCTGTTTCCATTTTTTCCGGGAATATCAAACAGTGAACCGCGTGCTACACCAACTAAAATTTCATTTTTCTTTCCGGGGGTAAGGTACTGCGAAACATCCACTTCAAAAGGGAGGAAGAATTCAAAATTTTCAGCTACTTTTTGCCCATTTACATATATTACAGTTTTTCCAAGGATGCCTTCAAAATGGAGAAACATTGTTTTTTTACTCCAATCCGTTGGAATCTCAATATCTTTTCTCATCCAGCCAATTTTGGCCTTCATCCATTCTGCCGGATAACTTGGATAAGCAACGAAATCGCCTCCTTTTCCATAACGATTCGTGTAATTATTTACATCCCAGGGAGATGGTATTTTAATACTCGTAGTTTCCCAAATAAATTGAGAAGGTAAAATAAAATCCTTTGCGGTTGCATTATAAAGAGGCATAAACTGCCAGCTCCCATTTAGACATATTTCATCACGAAATTGCTTTTCCACATCTTTTACCATACCCATCATAGGATTAAAGGGTGCAGTGAATTTGTTCCTGTCTGCGGCATGGATAGTTAAAAAATTCAGCAACAATAATGGCAGGATCACTTTTTTAAAGCTTATTTTCATCTCTTTGTCTTAATTTAAAATCTTCATTTTATCTGACCTTTAGCAGCTTTTGGATTCTGCTTTAAATACAGCCTATACAATGAAAAAAAAGTTGGTGCATCTAATAATTCAATGGTAGGATCCGAATTTTTAATTTCCTCAACTACATTCATATACCAGGTGGGTGTTTTTAATATATTTCGAAACCAATGAAAAGGAATCGGCCTGTCTTTTACTCTTTTAAGGACATGTTTGGCTGCTTCCTTCGGATCGTTTTCAATTACATCATCGTCGGAACGCAAAACGGGCATTTCGCCATGCAATAAAGTCAGTGGAATTTTTTGTGGAACGATACCATTGGGACTGAAAGAAGCATAACAATCCAAACCTTCTTTTGAAAGACCGGGAGCAGAACCGTCAATCACAAATCCGGTGATCGTCAAATCCCACCTGTCGTAATATTTTTTACAATGGTTAGCCCACACTTTTAATCCGGATTTTAGACCCGAAATTGGTCTTGGCTCTTGCAACATTCCAGGGTTAAGATATCCAGCCCCATTATCAGCTGCCACAAAATAATCGTTAGCAGTAGCGGTTTCCCGAAAATAGGCTAATGCCATCGGAACCCGCTCTTGTAATACCGGACTAATGGCCCACATCATAGGCACTTTACCTCTGTTCTTGTCGTCCCAAATTGTTGGTGTACATTGGGAAACCCAGGAAGAAGCATCATAATCGCCCACATAAAAAATATAAAAATTGCGTCCTTTAAAATCGACTTCGCCATTTTCATTCAGGTAGCCCCTCTCTTTCAACTTCTTATTTGTCACCCATTTTTGTGTATATTTTTCTTTCAGCGGGAAATGGGTCCAAAAGGAAGCATTTGCCAAAGCCCCGTAGCCAATTGCATCTGCATCCTTAAATGCATTGTAAGCTCCTATGATTTTAGAAAATTCCCATTCCGTTTGCACCGGATCGTGAATTCCTTTCAGTTTTCCCTCGTTGGTATATTTAAAAGCCCATGAAGGAAATCCGCCGATGTAACACATTTTTTCTCCTTTATTCAGATCATACGCCGTCTTTAGAAATAGTTTTAATGTATTTAAATCTGCTCCTACCGGTTGATTAGGTTCATCGGTCGAAGGTTCATCACCCCAAGGGGAAAGATCGAAGAAAAATGCTTTCTTACTTACAAAAAAATCATGATTTGAAAGTGTGTGATGGTTTTTGACCGAAGCCAAAGGATTTTCCTTCCACTTTTGGTCGATGTAATAGGCGCCATATTCGCTGTTACACTTTCCTGTTTTCATGTATTTTTCGATAAACCATACATAAGGATCGTTTTTTAAAGAACCGCTTGATGTTAATCCAGTTTCAGCGATTGTCCCTTTTCCAGTAAATTTGGCAGTTCCGTCAGGATTTATCAACCATACTTTAACCTTAAGTTTCGGGCCATTCAAAACCACCCGTGAATATAAGCTGACAGGGTTTGTGTCGTATCTTACTGCCATTAAATCTTCTATTCCGGCAACAGATGAAGCCACGTTACTGGTTGATGGAACTTTAGTATCATAAACGACTACACCCCTGATACTACTTTTATACGCTTTAATTAATTCAACAATATTTGAATATACAACTGTATCTTTTCCGGATAACCATTTCCCCTTCTGTCGATACTTATTCCACCAGTAAGAATCAATCTCAATACCGGATTCAACGATGTAATTGACATATAAATGAGGGGCATCGCGGTTTACGACCCCTTGAAGCGTTGAAACAGCATGAATATCATCCCATAAGCTCAATACCTGAAGGCTATCATTCAGGTTAGAATCAAGCGTATATTTAAGATCGAACATTCCGATCCTGTTGTCAGTTGTTTGATTAGCATTAACTTGTACGCAGCTAAGAATTGAGACGATCACAATAGAAAAAAACCTCATAAGCCAAATTATTTATTAACAGATATCGTCTGCCCTCCTTTTATAGAGAAGGATAGATTCATTTCAGTGCCTGAATAATATTATTGCTAAATGCAGCGCTGATTAGTTTAAAGTCAGTGAGCCATTTAACCGAATATTCATAGAGGAAGAACCTATCATAAAGACATATTTCCCATTTGGCGTTATAAACATTGACTTCTTTTCATCCCAGTAACGAAGATTTTCCTTTTTAACGTTTATTTCCACTAATTCCGTTTGTCCTGCCTTTATCGGGATTCTTTTAAAGCCTTTTAATTGTTTAATCGGAACCGGAAAATTCATATCAGGCATCTTTATATATAATTGCGAAACCTCATCGCCGTCCAGTTCTCCATTGTTCTTAACTTTAAAACTTATTTTTATATTCTCTCCAGCCTCTTTAATTTTCAGATCACTGTAGGAAAATGTAGTGTAACTCAACCCATATCCGAATGGATATAAAGGTTTCCCTTTAAAATACTGATAAGTACGGCCCTTTGTGATGTCATAATCATCAAATGCCGAAAGATCTTCTAAACGATCGTAAAATGTTAATGGTAATCGGCCTGCCGGATTATAATCACCAAACAGAACTTTTGCAACCGCTGTTCCACCTTGCTCACCGGGATACCATGCATCGATAATTGCAGGAATATTTTTATCTATCCAATTAATTGCCAACGAACTACCGGCAACCAAAACAACTACTGTATTCGGATTGGCTTTATATATTTCACGGATGAAATCTTGCTGATCTTTTGGTAGTTGAATATCATACCTGTCCTGTCCTTCACGCTCGATGCCTTTATTGATTCCAAGCACGGCAATTGCCATATCGCAGTTTTTAGCAGCCTTTATTGCATCACCAAATAAGTCAGGACGGTCTTTTCTCGCTAAATTTGGCGTTTTCCAATACATTTTTGCGATAGCCTCACCATCAACATCAAAATACTCTGCTTGTATTTCATAATCTTCACCCGCATTTAGATTCAATTGTATACTGTCTCTTTCATTTCCTCTAAAACGCCATGAATCGATTACTTTTTTTCCGTTAATCATTAACCGACAGCCATCGTCGGTTGAAAATCCAAGGGTGTACAGACCTGAAACAGTAGGGCGAAGCATTCCTTTCCATCGAATCGACAATGGTGATTTTGGCAAAAAAGGATCCGGAGCCTGATTCGCCGGTTCAAAATTAATCCCTTCAACAACCCGGGTCTTTGGAAGGCCTGTTAATTCCCTATTTGCAAAGTATTCTGCTTTAAGTCCATTCGGAAAATTAGTTTTAGAAATTAACTCATAACCATCGTCCAAAAAATTCACCCAGGGAGCATAAACAACTTTCACTTTATCACCTACCCTATTTTGAATTCCCTGAAGAATAGAAACAGGTTCTCCAACAGGAGTTCCACTATAATCTCCAAATTCACAATTTCCGGCATTGATTCCAACAACTGCAATTGATTTGATCTTATTTACATTTACAGGTAATGTTTTGTTGCTATTTTTCAACAAAACGATACTCTGACAGGCAGCTACTAAAGCTATTTCCTGATGTTTCCTGGATCCAACAATAGCAGTTGATATTTTATTATATGGATTATTCAATGGATTATCAAAAAGTCCAAGACGCATTCGGGCCCTTAATACATGGTAAGCTGCAGAATCAATATCCGTTTGAGAAACCTTTCCCAGTTTGTAAGCTTGTTGTAATGGTTCCATATAGACATTATCACCACACTCCAAATCAAGTCCGGCTTTTATAGATACCACCGCTGCTTCCTCTTTGGTTTTAACAAATTTGTGCTGAGTAACTAACAATTCCGGTCCCCCGCAATCAGAAACAACATAGCCGTTAAACCCCCAATCTTTTCGAAGCACTTTTTGCAGTAGCCATGGATTTGCAGTACATGGGACATTATTTATTGCATTATACGCCGACATGATTGAAGCAGCTTTCCCGTCTTTGATGCAGGTTTCGAATGCGGGTAAATAGTATTCTCTTAATATTCGCTCAGATATCTGGGGGTTGCATTCAAATCGGTTATGCTCCTCATTATTTGCCGCAAAATGTTTAGGCGTTGCAATGACTTTTAAATATTTTGGATCATTTCCCTGTAACCCTTTTATGAATTGCACCCCTAATACTCCGCTTAAAAATGGATCTTCCCCATAAGTTTCCGGTGTTCTTCCCCACCGTGGATCACGAGCCATGTTAACCGTTGGGGACCAAAATGTAAGTAGATCACTATAAAGTCCAAGTTGTTTTTTCCCTTGATTTAATTCATTCCAGCGAGCCCGGGCTTCGTCTGAAATCACTGTTGCAACTTTAAAATGAAGATCCGGATTCCACATACTTGCCAACCCGATTGCCTGTGGAAATACGGTAAAATTTCCGGGGCGCACCACTCCATGCAATGCCTCATTCCCATGATAATACTTTTCAATTCCCAATCGGGGTATTCCCGGCGAGGTAGCCCTAAGAAGACTTATTTTTTCATCAATGGTTAAAACAGATAAAAGATTTTGTATCCGGACCTGTTCAGAGGCATTTTCATCCCTGAACAATTCTTTGTTCTGACACTGTCCATTAACTGTAATTACTATAAAAATGAAAATAAAAAAATAGTATTTAAGCATATCACCCTATTTATTAGAATTGTCGTCCGGGAAAACCAGGATTTGTTTATAATATAAACCATATAATAATAAGCACGATAATTTTGCTCCTTAAACAGACCCGTTCGTTACTTAAAGAGTTAATTCAATTAAATATCGTGCATTATAAATCTAATTTACCTCAAGTTCTGTCCAAAGAGGAAATGCAGGGAAAGAAGCATGCGGCTCAGTTTGGTACCAGAAACAGGTTGACGAAATATCGGATTGTTGTTTTAAATATCTTCCACCCTGGCGCCACCCTAAATCTTGTATTGTCACTTTCAAATCTTTTTCGAAGCGGATAGGATCGAGTATATGCCATCGATACAAACCAAAGCGCTGCTGAGAACGATAGGTTCCGTTCGGACGAATCACCTGAACTAAACCAGCATATGGCGTACAATATTCAGTGTATTGACCGTTTCGGTCGAAATTATATGATCCGCAGAAATAGTCTTCTGTGCCAGTTCCGCAAATTGTCGGATATTTGTTATCTCCGTCGAGGAAAAATTTGATTTCACCTTCTCCCCACCAGCCATTATTGGTTACACCCCAGGCCATATATACTCCAACGTATTGACCTTGTCCTTTAACTCCGTCAATAATAGTATGTATCGCTGTGTCATTTGATTTGGACCGCCGGAATTGCGTGTGAAAATAACCAGCGTCTTTTGGCACCTCTGTCAATGTATAATCAACCTGATAATATAAATTCATTGGATCTTTATCGTTAACATTCTCTACTGTGATCTTACATTTCTTTCTAAATGGCATTTGCCAGTAACAATTAAATGCACTTCCCGGATTAACACAAACAGCCAGCGAATTCAATGATGCATACTCATTCCATCCCATACAAAAGAAATCTGCAATGGGACATTCGACTGAGGGTTCTTTTTCATCATCCCAATAAATACGAATAATAGAGAATCTCCATATTCCGGTTGGAGTCATCCAAATATGATTTAATGCACCCGGACCTTCCATTTCAGCAATGGTTGCTGTTTCACCAGCTAAAATGCTTATTTGGGGATTAATTTTCCAACCATCGCCTAAATCGCGTGCCTGCGACCATGCGTTTGCTTTATTTCTTATGTCTTTATCTTTGATGGTAGCCATTCCTCCCATCCCTTTTTCTCCTGTAAAATTCTCGGGACTTATTGATCTTGATTTTGCATTAGAAAGACGGTAAAGATTACCCATATTAACATCCAATCCATTGAAAGACTGAGCCCACCCTTCAGAAAAAAACAATATGATTAAAAAACATGTGAAAACACTTTTTTTAAATACTAGAACCTTCATTTATAGATGTATAAATCAATATTTGATAAAAAGTAAAAACAAAAGCAATGAAGAAACAGCGCAATTTGCGCTGCTTCTTCTGCTTAAACTTTATGAATTACATTGTATTTAAAATTAAGGAATTACTACTTCTTTAAATTCAGAATAGTTATACTTATTTGAAATTGGACTGTCGACTCTTGCGCCTACCCTGATGTAATAGGTACGCTTACTCATCAAATTTTCAATTGTTGCAGTATGTGTACCGGCGTAAACTACAGCATTTGCAGTCCCATTAAAATCAAAACTTTTCTTATACGCTGGCAGAGAAGTTCCATCACTGACAAAAGAGGTGGTTGCAACAAAAACCTGAGCGTCTGTAACCTTATAACTATTTTTAGAGCTGCTGATTTTGAATGCAACAGTAGCAGTTCCGCCAGTTTGCGTGAAATTTGTGATCGAAACATTTAAATAAGGTTCTACTTCAAAATCAACAGTAGTAGATCCTTTAATTTCAACGGTTTTTCCTGTAATGGGGAAAAAGGGCCCGTCAACCGGAGTTACGATATAAGTTCCTTGAAATACTTTCGTATTCAAGAAAGTGCCATCAGGTTTTGAAGTAAACTTCCATGGTTCCGGTGTAGCCGACCAACTTGTCTCCTCCATCTTAATCATACAATCATAAGTAGATGTCAATATTGGTTTACCTGTGTTTTTGTCGATGATCTTGCCGGTCAAAGTCTCTCTGGGTTCGCCATAATTATCTAATTTAGCACATGATGCAACCAGAAACATAAGACAAAACATCGCTATTAATTTGATATCAGAATGTCTTTTCATACAATTATTTTTTTTATTTTTTAAATATTTCTATTGTAAAACATTATCATTTCCCTACCCTTAATTTTTTTAATAGAGCGGGTTGTTTGGCAATAGATTTTCATTTTTACTAATTTCACCTGCAGGAATTGGTTCATAATATAACTGCAAAGGGAAAGTCCACTCAACATCAATTTTGTGTTTTCCTTTTAAGAAAATATATTTAGCTTCATCGTAAACATAGTAAGGTGCAAATGTTTTATAATGATTATGATCTATTACCTTATCTGCGGTTCTCCACCGAAGCAAATCCCACCAGGTTTGATTTTCAAAAGCCAACTCTTTACGTCTTTCAAGTCTTACAACATTAATATCACTCAGTTCGCTAACTGAAGTCAAAAGCTTAGCACCAGCTCTGTCTCTGATATCATTAATACAGGTAAAAGCATCCTGCATATAGTTAACATCATTCTGTCCATCCATAGATAATTCACATGCTGCTTCAGCCCGATTCAATAATATTTCAGCGTACCTTATTGCAATCCAATCCTGTTCCGATTTCCCTAAAGCGACATCCGCTGAAGTTGCCTTGTAATTCATATACTTTCTCATGTGAAAACCGGTAAAGGTTCCATTATTATTTCCTAAACCGCTCAAACCCATTACTCGCATTCCATTCCATAGTACATCGCTTGACCCTTCAGCATGCAAAATTCCAGGATAAGTTTCGTAAATACCCCCTTGAACATCGATTTTTTGACCTCTAAATGTTTCGCCCGGGAAAAGCACTGAAGCACGAAGACGAGGTTCAAGACTTCCCAACAGATCTTCTGGTTTATTAAACCGGATAGGTTTTCCAGAGGCATCTTCAACTGGCATTTTACCAAATAATTCAACGAGTTCAATGGTAGGGTTTATTGCACTTCCCCAACCATTCGGACCTGTCATTTGGTGGGCGGCATAAAAAGCATCATAGTCAGTGGCCACGCCTGCAGCATACGAATATTGTTTCACTAAAATGTTTTCTGAACTTGTATTGTCGAAAAAGACATCCACAAAATTTTGGATCTTATCTGCATTTTTACGATAGAGGGCATACCCACCTTGTTCAACCAATTTTGATGATTCAAAGCTTTTTTTGAAATAAGAAACTGCTTTATCCCTAGGAATGCCAACTAATCCATTCAGTTGAACTGTTCCATACTTTGATATTGTACCTGCGTACAACATAGCCCTTGACTTTAGAGCAGCAGCTACATATTTATTTGAACGTCCAATAATCGACTTATCTGCAGAAAGCATTTCGATTGCTTTATCAAGATCCGCACCAATTTGAGTCCAAACTTCATCTTCTTTATTTCTTGAAACTTTCAATTCATCCAGGCTTTGTTCAGGATAATTTTGAACAGCTGTAATTATTGGAACACCACCATATCTTTTAACCAGCCCAAAATAATAATAAGCCCTGGCAAAATATGCCTCACCTAACCAATTATTTAGTTGTAATTCGTTAAAGTTGGAAGCATATTTCGGAAGTGTTTCAATCAAATAGTTGGCATTACGAATATCACTATAATTCCAATATCCAAACCCGGAGCGCACACCCCAGCCATAAACATAATCAGACCCCATGTATTCGCCTGTATTATGACCCAATCCATCAAAAATAACCCAAAATTTAAACCCATTTGATCTGGTATAGGTAAACGATTCTATGGGTAATGCATCATAAAGCCTGGTCATATAAGCTGTAACACCCGCTTCATTGGTAAACACTTCTTTATCGCCAACGATATTCATGGGAGGAATATCTAATTCATTACACCCAATAAATAGAACCGCAATAAAAGTGACTAATAAATATTTAATTTTTTTCATGTTGCACTAAAATTTAAAATGTGACACTAATTCCAACGTTAAATGATCTGCTTATAGGATATAAGTACCCGTAAGAATCACTTGGATGCTCAGGATCAAGATATTTTATGCTTGTAACAGTAAACAGATTATAGCCATTTAAGTAAATTCTGGTTGCCCCAACACCAAGTTTTGATAAAAGTGGTTTTGGAAGCGTATAGCCAATTTCTGCACTTTTCAGGCGTAAATAGCTTGCATTGTGAACTGCAGCTGATCCTTGACCAATAGGACGGCCCATAGCTGGGCGATCTCCTGCAACCCACACTGTTGATGGATCATAACGATCAGCTTTTGGATCAACCGGATACCATCTGTCTGAGAACATTGTCAAAATATTTCCATTTTGCCAAACGAAAGGCTGGGAAAGCTGCTCAGGATATTCCACATAACTCATGGCAGAACCCTGGAAAAGCAAATTGATATCGAAACCTTTATAATCCGCAGCTGCAGTAAAACTGTAGTTGATCAAAGGAACATTATTCAGCCCGATTGGATGTTGATCATTTCCATCAATTACACCATCCCCATTCCAGTCATCATATTTGTAATCACCGGGCAAAGACGATAGATTGCCTCCTCCCTGATTTACCTGATCTGTAGAAATTTCATTATAGGAATTATAAAATCCGTTAGAATCAACTCCCCACCAGATATTATTATTCCGGTTAATGTTATTATTTCTCCAGTTTGCATACGAATTTCCCAAAGCAGCTCTTTCAAAATAGCGTGTTTGAGTACCTGTGTATGAGAAAATTGCGGATAGATTGTAATTTACTTCACCAATTTTACTGCGATGAGTCAGCATCAGTTCGTAACCTCTGCTACGATCCGAATTCAAATTTTCCTGCGGCATCCCTGCACCAACAGTTCCAGGTAATGTCATCAAACGATCACCCAGCAACCCACTTCTGTCTCTTTGGAAAACGTCAATCTGAAATCCCAACAAACCTTTCCATAAGGTTGCATCCAATCCGATATTTGCTGTTTTTGCAGTATACCAGGTTAGATTATAATTTGGCATTCCTCTAAAACCAAGGCCATTTATAAAGTTGTCATTAAAAATATAGCCGGAATTTGGATAATCATATCCTGTAAGAAACTGATAGGCAGCAGCACCATCGTCTCCCATTTTACCATAAGAAGCTCTTAACTTTAAATTGTTAATAAAGGAAAGTGACGAAGCGTTTTTGACAAATGATTCTTCCGAAATCCGCCACCCTATAGAGGCTGCAGGAAAGAAACCCCACTGGGCACCACTTTTAAATTTTGAAGAGCCATCATATCGAAAACTGAATTCAGCAATATAGCGGGAAGCATAGTCGTAGTTAAACTTACCTACCAGGGCTTTATTCGCAAATTTATAAAGGCCGTTTAAATTCATATTTCCTATTTGATTCAATTGATTTCCGGCAAAAAGCTGATCAATAGGTAATGAAAGTTCACGCATTGCCATAAAGTTATCCCCGGAAGATGTCCCTTCTTCGTAGAGTAATAAACCGGTAACATTATGCTTTTCATTAAATGATCTTTTGTAGTTTAGCGAAAGTTGCATCAAGGTAGATGTCTTCTCATAAAATTCCCTGCTGATAGTTGATGGAGATTGTGCAGTATGAGGAGTATAATTATCTTTTATAGCATCATAAGAATATAGCGAATATTCTTTCATATAAGCTTTATTGACAGATGTATTATAATCATAACTGTACATTCCACGTGCAACAAGTCCTGTAATATAGGGAACATCGTAAATTAAAGCCATAGAACCCTGAAACCACTTATTTTCATACTTTCTGTAACCGCTCAAATCGGAATTGGTAATAACAGCAGTGTTTGCTGCGTCATAAGCTTCTCCAGGATATTGCGGGTTATTATTAGCATATACAGGAGAAAGAGATGATTGTCTCCATAATGATTTAAATACGGATTCAGTAGAAGCATAAGGCTGATTCTTATTATCCATAATTCCTGAAAGTTTCATTTCAGTCTTTAATCGCTTGCTAATCTGCGCTTCAACGTTAGCTCTGACATTATAACGCTTATAATTCAAATCATTGCTTTTCCAATAACCATCCTGATTCAGATATCCGAAATTGAAATAATAATTCAAAGAATTACTACTTCCACTGGCACTTAAGTTATGTTGATACATAGGTGCAGTGTTTCTCATTGCAGCATCTTTCCAGTTTGAACTTTGTTTTTTTCCACTTCTGTAAAGTTCAAAATCAGTTTCCGAATATTGAAGATAAGGTGAGGTTAAGTTCGTCATTGTCTTCTCATTCATCATGGTCATTTCGTTAATGGCATCACCTGATTCAGGCAAGCCAATTGGTTGCTGCATACCCAGATTGTAAGAATAAGTTAATTCTGGTTTTCCGGATTTCCCTTTTTTGGTTGTAATCAATACAACGCCATTGGCAGCCCGAACTCCATAAATTGCAGCAGAAGCATCTTTTAAAACAGACATGCTTTCAATTTCGTTTGGATCCAAACGCGAAATATTATCTCTGGGAACACCATCAATAATAATTAACGGAGAACCTAATCCGCGAATATCAAAGGTATTATTAAACTCCCCTGGTTCACTACTTTTCTGTACAACTCTCACGCCAGGAACTTTCCCGGTGATCATATTCAATACGTTTTCGTTCTTTGTTGTAACTAATTCTGTAGCGTTTACTGCAGATACAGCACCTGTCAATGTCACTTTCTTTTGTGTTCCGTATCCTACTGCAACAACTTCTTCAAGGCCAATGGTCTCCTGATCTAAAACAATATTAATCGATTTCTGGTTTCCAACCTTTATTTCCTGCATTTTCATACCTACAAACGAAAATCTAAGTATTGTATTCTCCGTAATACCATTGAGGGAATAAATTCCGGTTGCATCCGTTATTACACCTGAAGTAGTTCCTTTTACCACTACAGTAACTCCAGGAAGTGCAGCACCGGAAGAGTCAGTCACTTTACCTGTTACGTTTTTGTCTTGTTGGTTTGCAGGTGGTTCCTTGGCTGATGTGATAACAATGTAGCGGTTAACCATTTCGTATTTAAGATTTTCACCCGAAATCAGTTTGTCGACTACCGATTTTAATGTTTCATTCTCTGCCTCAATCGAAATTTGACGATTGACTTTGAATACATCATTGTCGTACATGAACGAGAGATTCGTCTGATGTTCAATCTCTTCAAGAACATCCTTAACTGTGCCATTTGTGAATTTCAGGTTTACTTTGGCTGTCTGAGCATCAGATTCGGCATAACTGGAAGTCAATCCTACGACCAGAATAAGAATTGCAATCATTTTCATAATTAACAGTCGCTTTAGCCAGGGAGAATAACACAAAAGTTTTCTTCCTGCAATTGAATTTTTTTGCATAAATTTGTCTAAGTTTTTTGCATTTTTCACAATGACTTGGAGTTGGCACTTTAGTACTGTGAAATCTGCGATTAATAAAATTGATTTTTAAGAAAGGTTTGTCTTCGCAGGCAGACCTTTTTGCTTTTAATGCATTGTTGTTTTAGTTTTTACTTGGTTTCCGTTTCGTAATTTTCACCTCCTTACCATTTATTTCATAACTAATTGGGGTAATATGATTGATTATTGATAGTAGTTCAATGAAGCTTTCTGTTTTGACTTTGAAACTCAACCGCAAATTCTGGTTAAACGATTTGTCGAGTGTAATTTCTATGCCATACCAGCGCTCCAGGTATTTTACCATATTTGCAAATGTTTCATCCTGAACGATCAGTTCGTCGGATCTCCATGATGTAATTTGTTTTAAATTCCCCTTGTAGCTGGTGAATTTATTTGAATTGGCGTCATAGGTAATCACCTCGCCTGGTAGCATTTTTTTCACCAATTGTTTATCACGATAAAGACTTACGCTGCCTTCAACAAGTGAAATTTCTGAAACAAGATCATTCTCATAGCCATGTACATTGAACGTGGTTCCGTAAACTTCAATTCTTAAATCTTTAGATTTGACGGTGAATAAACATGATGGATTTTTTGTAACATGGAATAAAGCTTCTCCTGTCAGCTCAACATTCCTGGATTTTGTAAAATCAGCACAATATTTGATTCGGGTCCCTCCATTTAGCCAAACCTGAGAACTGTCGGGGAGTAACACCATCGTTTTATGTCCGGAGGGGGAATAAACTTCGGTAAAAGAATTGTCATTTTTGCTATTTTGCAGGAAGTAGCCGCCTCCTATGCCCAGTGCAATCAACAAAAATGAAGCAGCCACCCGTAGCGTAATCCCGATAACATCGAATCGTCTTTTTTTTATGGAGATCCGGTTAACAATCTTTTGCCATGCCATCTCTTTTTGAGGCTCGAAAGAATCAGAGACACTACCTGTTATTGAAAAAATCACTTTCAGATCGCCCAAAAAAGACTCATTTTCAACATCCTCGATCAGCCAATTCCTGAGCGTTTCGTCCTCCGCCAGATTAGGGTTGCGAAGTTTATCTTGAATATGTTCCCAGGGTATTTGATTCATTGTTTGTTTTGCATTACGGGAGTAAGTAACTTAATTGTTGAGGTACCCCCAAAAAAACTGAAAAAAAATCAGCCAATCGTTTTAAGAAAGTTTTTGAATGAGGTTAGTCAGAAGAAAGGTGGATGTTAACTGTCGCTTTATAATTTAGAAAGGAAATGGAACAGAAATAGGAGGAATATTTTTTCTCTAAAGGGTAAAAGGTATTCCCGAAGTTTTTTGAGGGCTATCGTCATTTGATTTTCGACTGTTTTCACCGAAATACCAAGTTGTGCAGCAATCTCATTATTAGTGAGATCGTTCTGTTTGCTAAGTAAAAATATTTCCCTGCATTTTGGAGCAAGCTGGTCAATTGCCAGATCCAGAATCTTCTTAAATTCGTCAGCATCAATGTATGAACTGTCCTGTTCGGTCGTGTGAAATGGTTCTGTTTTCCCAATGTTCTCAACAATCCTTCGCTTTGTTTTGGTATCGCGCAGCAAGTTTAGGCTTTTGAATTTGGATGCTGAAAACAAAAAGGCTTTAACGGAGGTGTTGATTTTAAGCTTTTCCCGGTTTTCCCAGAAAAAGACGAATATATCCTGAACGATTTCTTCAGCCAGAACCTGGTCGTGGAGATAAACATGAACGAAGTTGCAAAGGTCAGAATAATACCTGTCAAAGAAATATTTGAAGGAATCTATATCTCCCTCAATCATTTTCTTTACAATGAATAGCTCTTCGTTGGTTATTTCTTCTTTTTCCAAAGTGGGATCAAATTTGGACAAAACTACAAAATTTTAAAGTAGAATGTTATATTGAAAATGCTTCGTGGGCCAACGGTCGGTGTATTACCTTAAAAAAACTGGATCGACTGGTCAATCAGTAATGCCTTTTCGCTTTGGTCAGCCTATATTGATAGCTAAATTAGATTTTAGCACCCAATGCCCTTCTGATTTTTCGTTTCACAGTTCTTGAATTTCTTACACAATTTTTAATGGCATTAAATTCGGTTGACTTTAGTTTACCCACAATTTCATAATCTATTTCTTCAACCGAATAGATATTTTCAAAATTTGTTTTGTTAAATTCTGCAACCTGTGGACCATAAACGTAAGTTTCTAAAGGGAAGCCCCATCCACTTTCTGCAATGGGTCTATTGGCTTCAAAATAGTAACAATTAAAATTTATTTCGGGTAAATCAATGCATCCATGAATTTTCTCAACGTTGGTAGGAATATGATCTTTACTTGTTGGTAGTGTAGCAATTAAGGTGTTTTCTTGATTCGTAGCCAAGTCTAAAGTGCATGGCATGAATTATTTTTATGGCCAAAGCAGGCCAGTTATTTCCCATTTCAACAGCATATCACTATTATACAAGAAATTTGACATTTCATTTTTTATAGAAATTTGTGTCATTCATCGACTAATAGATATAAACTGAGTCGAGCAAAATACAATTTGCACTTTCATAGTGCTATTTTTATTAAAATGCGCACTTAGTTAGTGCATATTGATTATTTTTGCAGAAAATAAAGCACCATGGACAAATTATTTGAACAGTTTCAGAAGCTTCTAAGAGAGACAGATACCGGTTTCTTCCGCTACATTTATGCTGAAATAAATTGGAAAAGTCGTATGATTGGACTTACTGGTCCACGTGGTGTTGGGAAAACTACGCTGGTTTTACAGCATATTAAAAAGAACCTGAATCCTGCTGAGACGCTTTATGTAACGGCGGAGGATTTTTATTTTGCAGACAACAGACTGATAGATTTAGCCGGTGATTTTGTAAAGCGCGGCGGGAAATACCTGTTTATAGATGAAATTCATAAATACAAAGACTGGTCTAAGGAACTGAAACTGATTTATGATTATCATCCGGACCTGAATGTGGTGTTTACAGGTTCATCAGTGTTGGATATCAAAAAAGGAGCCTCCGATTTAAGTCGCAGGGCTGTGATGTATAATATGCAAGGCTTGTCTTTCAGGGAGTATTTGCAATTGTTTCATCAAATGAATGTCAAACCGTATTCTTTGGAAGAAATTCTGGGTCATAAAGCCGAACTTCCCGGAGTAAAACATCCATTGCCTTTATTTGAAGATTATCTGAAAAAAGGGTATTATCCTTTTGCATTAGAGGAAGGCTTTGATCTGAAGTTACAGCAGATTGTTAACCAAACTTTGGAAACGGATATTCCGTTGTATGCCGGAATGAATGTGTCCACCGGCCGAAAATTGAAGCAATTGCTGGCCATTATTGCTAAAAGTGTGCCGTTTAAGCCCAATATGACAAGTATAGCATCTGCACTTTCCGCCAGCCGGAATAACATAACTGATTATTGCCTGTATATTGAAGAAGCCGGAATGATCGCACAACTACGGGATTCTACCGGTGGAATAAGGGGATTGGGGAAGGTGGATAAAATTTATCTTGACAATACTAATTTAAGTTACAGTTTAGCAAATGAGAACTCAAATAAAGGAAACATAAGAGAAACATTTTTTCTGAATCAGCTTAGAGTAAAGTATGATGTAATAGGTTCCCCTGTAGCTGATTTTCTGATTGGTGATTACACGTTTGAAGTAGGTGGAAAAAATAAAGGGTTGAATCAAATCCAAGGTATTGATAAAGCTTTTATCGTAAAAGATGACATTGAATTGGGATATTTGAACACCATACCACTCTGGCAGTTTGGCTTAACCTATTGATTGTGAAATTACACATTCTAATTCTTCAGGCATCCGATTGGAACTACCAAAACACCGTCATTACGACGATAAGCATATTGACCTCCGGTTATAACCATTAAGAATGAAGCTTGTCCCATTTTATCTTCATCAATTTTTGCTTTTAGTGCCAATAGGTTTTGAGAAGCTTCCTCAATCTGTTTGTTTCCTAACTTTACTTCTATCGCTGCCCAACGACCATCTCTTAGCCGAACAATCAAATCGGATTCTAATCCACTTTTATCGCGATAATGGAACACATCAC
>Ga0209512_1000894_pt1 | contig 41639 bp, 39 predicted proteins | sample frozenSSSSmetaG_FD_184142 | JGI IMG/M metagenome (GOLD analysis project Ga0209512, IMG submission 184142) | Glacier valley bacterial and archeal communities from Borup Fiord, Nunavut, Canada, to study Microbial Dark Matter (Phase II) -... | ecosystem: Environmental > Aquatic > Freshwater > Ice >...
CGTCTCACCCCGACCGCTTTTCGTTTACCCCGTTTTTGTGCCTTTCTGCGCCGTGCCATTGAAAAACGGTTCGGTACACCCGATTCTATTCCAATCTATTCGTGGTGAACAATTCGTGATCTACTGAAACTAGTTTACGTGACATTTGAATTCCCTTTGTGAAGTCGTCTGATTAACCATACTGTCAGGTCGTGCTGCTAGATCGTACTGTTGAAAAAATCTGGATGGGCACACCACACTTTCAGATGTTCGCAGAAGTTTTATTTGTGAAGATAAGCGACTAATGAGTAATTCGTTAAACAGGATTAAAGGCAGTTTATCAAGATGTTAAAAACTGGCACACTCAAGCTACTCAGCGGTTTTTGAGGATTTGTTAGCAGTTGATTGCATATCGATTGGCAGCCGTAAATCGGTACTTGCTCGACTCTCAGCCGCCCGCGCCTGCCGTGCGGCCAACAGCCGCTCACGAAAATTGGGCGGTGGCACGATTAACGTGGTCGCTTCGTCACTTTCCGGTACTGTTTCGGCATCAGGCGACTCTTTGGGCGCTGTCGGATTATTCGGCTGATCCATGAATAAGTTCTTACCTGTACATGTTGCTTGATTATAGCTTGATCGTGCATAGCAAAGCAGCATCGAAAGTATCGATTTCATCACAAGAACGCGCGGTTTGTGCGCGGGTGCTGTATAATGCGCACTCATGATGCAATTTGAAAAACAAGCAAGCGTGACAACTTCCAGCGCGCCGCACATTGCCTTAATTCCGGCCTATAACGAAGCGCGCTTCATTGGCAGCGTGGTTTTGAAGGCACGGCGCTATGTCGATATTGTGCTGGTGATCGACGACGGCTCGCAAGACGACACTGCCGAAATTGCGGAGGCGGCGGGCGCGCTGGTGATCCGGCAGCCCAATATGGGCAAGGCGGGCGCGATCAATGCCGGACTGGAAAAGGCGCGATCACTGAACGCGGCAGCGTTAGTGTTATTAGATGGCGACGGCCAACATGATGCGTCGGACATTCCAACGCTGATGCAGCCGATCCTTGATGGCACTGCCGATCTGGTCGTTGGATCGCGCTTTCTGGGCACGGAAAGTAATACTCCACGCTGGCGAGTGGCCGGACAGCACGCGCTCACGCTGGCAACCAACGTTGCATCCGGCGTGACGCTGACTGATTCGCAAAATGGCTTTCGAGCGCTTTCGCCGCGCGCGCTGAGCAGTCTCAAATTTCGCACCAGCGGCTTTTCGATCGAGTCCGAAATGCAATTTTTAGTGAAGCAATACAATTTGTCGGTGGGCGAAGTGGCGATCAGCGTGAATTATGACGAAAAGCCCAAGCGCAATCCCTTCAAACATGGTGTGCAGGTGCTCAACGGCATTTTGCAGATGGTGGCGCAAAACCGCCCGTTGTTCTTTTTTGGCGTGACCGGGACACCGATCTTGGCGATCGGGATCGGGCTGGCGTTGATCGTTGTCGATCGCTATCGCATTTATACGCAGTTAGCACTTGGCACGGCGATCGTCAGCATGACCTTGAGCATTGTGGGCGTGCTGACCATTTTCACAGGCTTGATCCTGCATACCATCCGCGCCTATATGACGCGTTAGCACCTGTTAACAAGGATTATCAAACTTGGCTTACGAAAAGTGCCTTTCAATTCGTGGTTTTATGCTTTTACCCGCTTCACGACGGGATGAATATTACGGCGTTGACCGTTTCCCGTTTGAGCCTGAAATTCCAGCGAATCCTCATGTATACGGCCCTGAACCGGATGGAACTTTACGATGTTGGATTTATTGGCCGCTTGGCTGGAAACGTGATGCGTACAAATTTTATGAAGAACACAAGGTCATGGACTGTGATGAGCAGATGTTTCTCGTCGCTGATCTTGAGGCAGCATCAGAAGTCCAAAACATGATTGAACCTCACCTCGGACCCTACGAGGTTGTAGAGATTGAGGGCTGGCATCCAGACATCATTGCCTCAACAAATATCGAGACGACTAAAGATAGCCTGGGCTATGACGTTGCCTATCTTGGAGGCGATCTGAATTCTGCGCTGTATCAGTATATCAATCTATACCCGGCTCTGGAGGCCGGCTATAAGCATTTGTTGAATGAGCGAGGATTATTTTCCAGTCCATACATCATCTCCGACTATTTGAAGCTGTTCAGAGAAACCGTCCGCTCTGAAGCAAATGCAGAATTTTTAGCATTCAGACTTAGTAAGACTACAAAGCCGTAACCGCCCGTCACCAATTTTGATTTTGTGCGTTTTTGCGTCGATTGCTTGAAATCCAGCCGGGCGGATCGCTGGCCGGGAACGACTCTTCGGACGCTTCTTCTACCACGTCCAGCTCATCATCTTGAGCGGGATCAGCATCCGGCACAATCGATTCGGGCGGGTTTGTTGGCGGTTGAAGTGGTTTCTGTTCGATCGGTTCACGCTTTTCTTGATCAGGATGAAAATCAGACATTCTTGCTCCGTTTAGTGCTGTACCAGCCAAATCAAATTATACGCCGTCTTTCAGCCACCCGCCCATAACCGTTTGCGCAAGCCGAGCTTTTTCAGCCATTTAGCCTGTGTGCTCAAGCCATGCACCCACAGCGGGCTGAGTTTAGTTTCCGCCTTCGCCGTTTTGAGCGACTCGAAAAAGCTGCCCGCGCCTTCAAACGGCTGCATGGTCAGCGTGGCGCGTCCGAACTCATAGGGGGTATGCGCATCCGAGCCGACCGTGTGCAGCTTGCCGAACTTATCTGCCAGCGCCAATGCTTTGGCGTTATCTTCAGCGTACAGGCAGCGCGAATTGAAGGTTTCCAGCGCGTCCACCTGATCGATAATGGCGAGCAATTCTGCTTCTTTCCAGGCCCCCTTGCGCAGCCGATCGTAGGGATGTGCAACGCTGATCACGGCGCCCTGATCGCGCAAACGGCGGATCGTCTCTTGTGGCGTCAAACCTGCCGGGATCGACTCTTTCAGGAAATAGCCGAGTAGTTCGCCCTGTGTCGTCATGATCTCCTCGGCCACGATCACAAAGTCCGGCGCATGTTTGGCGAGCATCAGCGCACCTTCGGCGGTATTGTGATCGGTCACCGCCAGCCGATCGATGCCTTTGCGCTGACAGTTGGCGAGTACCGTTTCAAGCGAAGTCAGGCAATCGCGCGAATAGATCGTGTGGCTGTGCAGTTCAACTTTCCAGGTTTCGGACAAAGGGAACTCCCTCTATTGTTATCGGTTCTTCTCGCTTCACGTCGTCAGGCGCGCCTTGTAAGCGATCCACAGTGCGCCCGCGATCGCAAAGCCGAGGATTGGTCCGCTGCATAAGGCCGCCAGAATGCGTCCGCTGCCTTCCCAACCAATGAAGCCGAGCACCCCATACATTACGAGCGCCGCCAATAGTAAGAGCAGCGAGACGAGCGGACCAAACAGCAGCGCACGCTTCAAGGCCGCCGTATTTTTAGGATCATCCATCGCAAATTCCTTCACAAATCTATTGCTGTGCTGTTATTGTTGAGGTACTGATAGGTTGTGCTTGCTGTGCTACTATTCTACCTGTCTTTTCTCTACCTATCTTTTCTGTGTAGTTTCGGTTCTGTGTAATTCGGTGCTTTTCATGTAGTACATCGGGGGATTCACTTGGAAATTGTAATTTTGCTGCTGCGCCTGGTCGCTGTAATCGTCGGTATCGGGATAGTCTTTATAACGCTGATTTCCGCCATTCGGACGTTCGTATTGCCACGCAGTGCGCCCGATCAAATTGTGCGGTCGGTGTTTCTGCTCATGCGCTGGTTGTTCAATCAGCGGATGCGCAAATCAACGACTTACGAACAGCGTGATGAGATTATGGCGTTATACGCGCCGATTACGCTCATGATCTTACCGGTGATCTGGCTCATCATTGTGGTATTCGGCTATATGTGTATTTTCTGGGGATTTCACCCAATACTGCTGCATGATACGCTGCTGCTGAGCGAGTCTGGACTGTTGACGCTTGGTTTAGTGCCTGTTGACAGCTTGTTCACGGCGAGCATGGTGTTTGGCGAAGCAACGGTCGGACTGCTGCTGACCGCCATTTTGATCGCGTACTTGCCCACTATGTATGCCGCTTTTTCCGCACGCGAAACGCTCGTAACCATGCTTGAGGTGCGCGCCGGATCGCCGCCAGCACCGGTCACGCTGTTTGAGCGCTATCTGCGCATTCGCGGACTGAGTGACCTGCATAATCTGTGGGTGGAGTGGGAAATGTGGTTCGCACAGCTTGAAGAAACGCATACCTCATTAGCCGCGCTTTCCTTCTTTCGCTCGCAAAGCCCAAACCGTTCCTGGATCACGGCTGCCGGCGCAGTAATGGATAGTGCGGCGCTTGCAATTGCAGTGATCGATATTCCCGATGATTATCAGGCCGCGCTCACTATTCGGTCGGGCTATCTGGCACTGCGCGCGATTGCAGACTTTTTTGGCATTCCGCATAATGCAACGCCTAAACCGGACGATCCGATCAGCATTTTCCGCGAAGAATTCGATGAGTTGTGCGACGAGTTAGCTGCCGCTAATGTGCCGCTCAAAGCTGATCGTGATCAAGCCTGGCGCGATTTTTCCGGTTGGCGCGTCAACTACGACACGGTGCTGATCTCACTGGCGGCGTTGACCATGGCACCTTACGCGCGTTGGATTTCGGATCGCTCGCTGCGCCGTCAAAAGACCCGTCTGTTCATCAGCAAGCACGCCAAACCCAACAAATCGGCTTGATAAATCGTTTGTGTGTGATTTGCGGCGTATTGCGCTTTGCCGCCGAAAAAACTATGCTTGTAGGTTGACTGCCTAACAGGATACGCTCCACATGAGGACTCTTTGCGTTCGATCGACTGCGCTCGTGCTGTTAGCCGTGCTGCTGATCAGCTTCACGTTTGACGGTGTGCCTGTGATCGCTGCGCAAACGGGCAGTGCGGCGCATCTTGGCTACGGCGTTCATTTTGCGCCGAACACGAATACCAGTCCTTCAATGGTTGATGCGCTGGCGATGGATTGGGTCAAAATCTATGACGTGGGACAGGCGAGCGCATTCCCTGGCAAGCACATCCTGTATCGCATGGATTTGCATTGGCCGAACGATTGGAACGCTTTTCGGGCAGATGTTGCCAACCGCGCGCGGGCGCTGATCGGTTCACCGATTACGGCGGTCGAGATCGGCAATGAGCCAAATCTGGTCAATGAATGGGTGTTGACGCCGAACGCCTGGCAATACACGCAAATGCTGCGGGTGGCCTATACCGAAGTGAAAGCGGTTGCGCCGGATGTGATCGTCGTCAGTGCGGGCTTAGCGCCTACTGGCACAACGCCCGATCGTGGCGCGATCAACGATCTGGATTTTGCGCGTGAAATGCTCGACAACGGCGCGGGGCAATGGATGGACGCCTTCGGCTATCATCCGTATGGGTACGATCAACCGCCTGAAATGTCACCTGATGTGCGCGAATATGTCTTTCGGCGCACCGAACGTATCCGCGCTTTGATGGAACAGCACGGCGTCTACAAGCAGATTTGGCTGACCGAATTCGGTTGGCTGCGCAATCCGGCGGAAGATGGTGTCTCATGCAGTGACAGCGATCCGAATTTCGCGGGTTTCGCGTGGTTACGCGTGTCCGCCCAAACACAAGCCGATTATCTGGTACGCGCCTTTCAATATGCCGATGCACATTGGCCGTGGGCGGGGCCGATGTTCGTCTGGAATCTGAACTGGAATCAACTGGCGGGCATGGCGCAGTGCAGTCATATGCGCTGGTTTGGCTTGCTGCACAATGACGGCTCACCCACGCTGGCGTTTCAGCGGCTCGGCCAGATGCCACACCGTTATAGTGATTATCTGCCGCACATTGAATTACACGCCGATGCTATGACTGCTACGGTATCGTTGGCGTGCTTGCATCGCGTGCCGCTCGGCTCATTTCAGATCGAAAATACGGGCTATCCGGCGGCGACTACGCTCAGCATTGAACCCGTCAATGGCAGCGATCCGCCGTTCGTGGAAGTGTCACCGAGCAATGCCCGCGTCGGGGATACGGTCAGCGTGTTCGTCAATCCAGCCGGAATGCAGCTGCCGGGGCAATATACGGTGTACCTCAACGTCAAGGCGCATGTCAACGATCGGCAGCTTTCGCAGAGCTTGCAGGGCTATGTCATCGTCGATCAAAGCGATTTGAATTGCAATTGAGCGCTGGATACTATGCACTTGGCTTAAATTTTCAGCATAACCCCAAAAACGTTCAGAAATATCCAGAAATTTTTCAGACGTTAGCCTGTGCATTTCCAGACTGATCCTCGATACTGAGTTCAATCGCGTTCAACGAAACGCGAAACGAACCATACGATCGAGGAGAACCCAAAATGATGCACGCCCCTGTAACCGCCAGCCGCGTTGATGAACGCTACGAGCCGGATTTTCAAGCCGCCTATGAAGCCGGTCTGGCTGATTTCCAAAAGTCTGCTTCGACTGACAGCCCCAAAACGCTGCTGTGGTTGATCGATATGCAAAACGATTTCATCTTGCCCGATGGTCGGCTGCCCGTCCCTGGTGCGGTTGCCGATTCGCAGCGCACGATTGATTGGATTTACCGCAACGTCCACAAGATCACCCAAATCTCGGCATCGCTCGATACGCACACGCCTTATCAGATTTTTTATGCGACCTGGTGGAAGAATCAGAGCGGACAACATCCCACGCCGTATACCACCATCAGCGCCGCCGACGTGCGCGCCGGAAAATGGATGCCGATTGTTGAGCCAGTGTGGTCTATGACGTACCTTGAACAGCTCGAAAACATCGGCAAAAAGCAGCTCATGATCTGGCCGTTTCACTGCATGGAAGGCACGATCGGGCGCTCGCTGCTCTCGGCACTATCAGAAGCGATCATGTATCACAGCGGCGCACGTATGGCACAACCCACGTACCTCACCAAGGGCACTATTGCGCATACCGAGTTTTATTCGGTAGTCGAGCCGGAAGTGAAGTACAGCAAGCATCCTGAAGGCGGATTGAATACGCGCTTTCTGGAAACAGTCGCCCAATTCGATCTGATTTACGTGGCAGGGCAAGCGCGCAGCCATTGCGTCCTTGAAACGATGTCGTCGGTAGTGCGCCACTTTTCGGCACAGCCTGACGTGATCCGCAAACTGCGCTTTCTGGATGATTGCACTTCGTCGATCAGCGGCTTTGAAAAGCCCACTGAGGAACAATTGAAGCGTTTTGTCAGCATGGGCATGAAGCTGGTCAAGGCCGCTGATCCGATCGGCTGATTTATGCGCGCAGTTGACCCCTAAACCCCCGCCCTTCCCCCGTGTACAGGGGAAGGGAGTCAGACCGTTGAAAAGTCCCCCTCCTTTGGGAGAGGGATTTAGGGTGAGGGCTTCCCACATTTTCGATACCATCCGTTACCAACTATCAGGAGTCACAAAAATCGTGAGCACCACTAATTTGCAATCGCTTTTCCAGAAAAGTCAACAATCCGGCATGAGCAATCGCTCGGTGGATATTCTCGTTCAGAACCTCAGCGGTCAGGCTGGACTCGGCTGTGTGGGCGCGCAGGTCGATGATCTGAATACCGACGAATCGACGCTGGTATTGGTTGTCATGGACAGCAGCGGCTCCATGAGCAGCCTGCGCGACGACGTGATCGACGCCTTCAATCAGATGACGCGCGCGCTCAAGGACTCGAAACAATCGGATAGCATCCTGCTCAGCGCGTGGACATTCGATAGCACGCCCCATTTGTTATTCGGCTATTCGCTGATCGATCAAGTGCCTGATCTGAACCGCACTACCTATGCGCCCAACGGATCAACCGCGCTGTACGATGCGGTGCTGGACGGCTTCACCGGGTTAGTAGCCTATAACCAGACTTTGCGCGATGCGGGCAACCAGACGCGCTGTGTGGTGGTCGTGATCAGCGACGGTGACGACAATACGTCACAACGCACTGCCGCCGCTGTAAAAACGGTCGCCACTGATTTGCTCAAACAAGAAATCTATACGCTGGCTTTCATCGGCATGGGTGACGCCAGGACGTTTCAGCAGGTGGCCGGTTCGATGGGCTTCCCATCCATATTGACCGTTGCCAACAGCGCCAGCGACATTCGTAAGGCGTTGGCGCTCGTCTCCAACAGCGTGATCCGCGTCAGTCAGCAGACCGGCAAAGCGTCAGCGGGCAATGGCTTCTTCACGCCCTGATCATCAAAAAAGGAGATCCCAACCCATGCACACATCCTTCCATGTGCGCGCCGGACGTGTGATCGGGCGCGATCATATGCTCCGGCAGGCCAATTGTCAGGACAGCTACGCCGTTGTCGAGCAGCCTGCTTCGTTAGTCGCCATCGTGTGTGACGGCAGTGGATCAGGCCGCTATTCGGAGTTCGGATCGCTGTTAGGGGCGCAATACGTGGCGGCGCGCGCGGCAGAGCACTTGCAAGCAAACGTCGCGCCGGATGAACTGCCCGCACTATTGCATCGCCAGATCGTCACGTTTTTAGGTGATTTGCGTGATCTGGTACAGCCGATCGATCCGCTAGCATTTGTGCGCGAACATCTGCTGTTCACGATTTTGGGGGTGGCGATTAAAGGCGGCGCGGGCGTGATCTTCAGCGCGGGTGATGGTACGGTGATCCTTGACGATGAGGTGAATCTGATCGATCAGAATAACACGCCGCAGTACATCGCGTACCATTTGTTGAGCGCCGCCGAATTGGGCGATTACACCCCTGCCAGCGGATTCGCAGTGCTGCCCTTAGCTTCTGGTTGGCAGCGGTTGGCGATCGCCTCCGATGGATTCGAGCCGGAGTTAGCAGCACACCTGTGGGGTCAGGTGCACCCGCTCGGCTTACAACGCAAGCTTAACGGCTGGTCGAATAGTCAGCGCCGTTTTCGCGATGATGCTACCGTGATCGCGATCGAGCAGCTTATCGATAAGGCGGCGCATAGCGATAGTGTCATAGAAAGTGAACGCAACCATGAAGTATCTGCTTGACGGCAAACCGATCACGCTGGACAGTGCCGACGTGATCAGCAGCGGCGGTGAAGCGACCGTTTTTCGCCACAACAATCAGGCGATCAAAATCTACACGCAGCCCACCGCCGATCGCGCTAAAAAGCTCGCGGCACTGTTACCCCTGACCAGCGGGCTGCCGCCTGAAGTGATCGCACCACAGCGCTTGATCTACGATGAAAAGGGCAAAACTGCGGTCGGCTTTGCGATGCACTTGCTTGATGCGGGTTACGCCGAAGTGCGCAAGCTGGCAACCAAAAAGTATCGGCAAAAGGCGGGTATCAGCGCCGCCGAAGTGACCGATTTGTTCATCAACGCATGGTGTACGCTGTCGATGATTCATCGCGCCGGTATGGTTGTGGGCGATTTTAACGATCTGAACGTGATGTTCAAAACGGCGACCATGCTTTTTATCGATGTGGACAGCTTTCAATTCGGCGTGTATCCGTGTTTGGTCGGCACGGAAGCGTTCACCGATCCGCGAGCGGCAATCTTCAAAGGGCGGTTGGCGCTCAAGCCGGAAAACGATTGGTACGCTTTTCTGGTATTGTGGTTTCGCGCGCTGACCTTAGCGCATCCGTACGGCGGCACGCATCCCAAAGTGCCGCTGCTGGCCGAACGCGCCCGTCAGCGGATTGCGATTTTCGATCCGGCGGTCACCAAACCGGAGATCGCCTATCCGTTTGAATTGCTGAGCGATGATCTGCTGCATTTGTACGATCAATGGTTCGCCAAAGGGAATCGCGGCGCACTGCCCTTGGACGCTTTGCAAACCTATCGCGACTCGCTGATGCGCTGCCCGACCTGCGGCGCAAGCTATCCTGCGAACCGCGCTTATTGTCCGCTGTGCCATACGTCGGGCCTGACGCCTGCACAATCCGTGCGCGTGCTGCTCGAAACGGGCGGCCCGATCGTGACCTGGACTTTGGCAGGTGGCACACTACGCGCCATTGCTCACGAGAAAGATCAAGCGGTGCTCTATGAGGTGGCGAATGGTGTCACGCGGCGGATTGTACTGTTTGGCGCGCTACCGGACGCCACTTACGCCTTCTTAGCCGACAAGCTGATCATCTCGCCCACGCCCGAAAGTGACGAGTTGTTGATCGTCGATATTGCAGCCAGCACGCCGTCCGCTTTTCTCAAGACAACGACCGATCGGTATGCCAACCGAGGCGCATTGTTCGCGGTGAGCAATCGATCGCTGTACCGTATTGCGGGCGGCGCACTGATGCGCGGTCAATTCGATTATGGTCAATTGGTGGAACGGCAAGTACTCGCAATCGCACGCGGCCAGACCTGGTTTTGCGCCGCCTCCGATGATCAGGGGTGGGAGCGCTTATTCGGCTATTTCCGCACGCTGCAAATGTATTCGCACTGGCTGTTGACCGACGGCGAACAATATACCGCCGACCTGACGCCACTTGATGCAGGCGAATTATTGATCGACAACGCCGTGAAATTTGCATCGGGCAGCGTCCTGATCACGCGCTTGACGCAAGCCAACGGTGCTGATCGAGTGCGCCTGGACGAGATCGATCTGCATGGCAAGCTGTTGCAAGCCAAAGTGCTCAACGATCCGGCACAGTTGGAAGCCTTTGAGCCGATCGACGCGCCCGCTTACAGTCGTGATGTGCTGCTGCACGCCACCGATCGCGGAGTCATTCAGCACCGCCTATCGAATGACGCTGAAAAGTTGTTCATGCACACCGTATCAGCAGTGCGGCGCGGCGATACGCTGATCCCGCACGAGGACGGCTTGTTGGCGATCAGTGAGCGGCGCATTGTGCATATCCGGGCGCGCTGACGGTCAATGTTGAAAAGTTTAGTAGGGCAATCTATATGTTGGACGCAAACGATACTGACGGCGCAGTGTCTCATAGCGGGCAAATGCTTCGCGCGTCGTTTGCGTCCGCACCAATGCTTCAATAATGAAGCTGCGTTCGATAACGACATTTGCATCAAAAAACCAGTATAAACTCATCAGCGGCGAAATGAATACGCCAACATTCTTATCACCAGGATACATATGATAATCACCAAACTCACCATGCACTGCCGGAATAATTCGCGTGCTGATGTGGCTCTTATTGTGATCGGGCTGTTCCCATACATAACGCGCAGCCGCCTCAAATAACTGAAAAGCCTCCATCTGTGGGGTCAACGCACAGCTCCCCAAAAAGCCGCCGAGTGCTGCAAGCGCTGCAATATTCTCAAGTGCGTGATGGTGATTGACGCCTTCTTCAACTTCTGTACCAAAGCCCAAACACGCTAGCAATTTGATCGGGATCGGCAGCGACTTAATAGCAGCGAGTGAAAGCGCGTCCTCAATAAGGGTTCCCGGCGCAGTTTCATCGCCGCGCATGAGTGAGTCAACACCTCCGTCTACTAAAATGAGTGCATCAATGCCGAGATGTTCCGTTAGCCGTGCATAGCCTTTGGCAAGTGGTGCAGCGCCAGTGTTGGCGAACATCCATATGGGAATAGTTTCGCCGCAAACTTGCTCAAACCACTGAGCAAGATAACCTTCTGCAAACGATGTAAGTGGCAGCGTTAACGCACCGCGCACGCCAATTAAAAGTTCATTTATAAGCACTTCAACTGAGCTGATTCGACTGGCAATCGGTAAATCAAAAAAGCTATAGTTTGCCAGATGAACAGTTTTTCCCATACCACGCAACGTAAAATATAAAGGTAGCCCAATGAACACATCGAACCCTCCGCCCGCACCTGCGATCAAAATGTTATGACTATCTTTTACCGCATCAAGAATCGGCAAATTAAGCTGCATTGGTAATACTCCGTTTACGAACGTAACAAAAATTAATGCCAGTATAACGCGATAAACAGTTTGACATGCAACGGTAGGTATCGGTCGTGCCCTGTATAGAAGAAAGGAAGGAGTTCAATGTGGGGTTCAGTTTGTAAAACTATTGCTTCTATGTGCCCTACCCGACGGCTGCCTGACGGTAATTTGCCGCGCTGCACAGCTTGATCTATGATTAGCCGCTGATTAGATACCAAACTTTCTGGCGCAAAGGATTAAATTATGCTCAAACATCTGACCCGCAGCGGGTTAATCGGGCTGAGTGCTGCACTCATTTTGACGCTGCTACTGGCGACGGGGCCGCTCGTCTCTGCCGATACGGGGATCAATTGGACCGGCCAATATTGGAGCAATACGACGTTTTCCGGCGGTGTTGCCTTCACGCGCATTGATCCGGCGATTAACTTCAACTGGGCGGCTGGCTCGCCGGATGTGACGCTAGCGCCGCGCAGTTTCAGCGTACGCTGGACGCTGACGCAGAACTTTCTGGGCGGCCTGTATACCTTCCGCGCCGGAGCACAGGGCAGCGTGCGCGCCTATATTGACAACAACGTGATCATCGATCAATTTCACGACACATCTTCCTTTCAGACTTACACCACGCTCGTAAATCTGGGCGCAGGCAACCACAATTTGCAGGTTGATTATTCAACCTCTCAATCTGGCCTGTCGGGTGTGCTGCTCGATTGGACATCAGGTTCAATCGTCGTTAATCCCGGCGGCACAACGTACTTCACGCCCGCGCCGAATGTTGTGGTTGCGACGGCACATCCCACCACGATGAAAGCTGAAATCCGTGTCGATCTGGCAAACGTTCGGTCTGATCCAAGCACTACGAATCCGTTGGTCGGTCAGGTCTATTTTGGCGACATCTATAAAGTAATTGCCAGCGATACGACCGGTAACTGGTATTTGATCGTGCTCGCGAATGGTAGTCAGGTGTGGATTGCACGCCGCAACATTTATCTGTTTGCAGGCAGCACGGATTATCTGCCCGTTTTGCAGGTATCCGCAGCGGCAGCGGCTGCTGTGCCACCCGGCCCATTAGCGAATGTACAAGCGGTCGCTACGGTCAATCTGATCGTGCGTGATGGGCCAAGCCGCCGCGATACTAATAAAGTTGGCGCTGTCAATCAGGGCGAAAGTTTCAAAGTAATCGCCTTGAGCCGTAATCACGCCTGGGCACAGATCAGCGGCAGCGGCTTGAATGGTTGGGTGTTTGTGCCGTATATCAATGTCACCTTTGGCGATCTCGGTCAACTGCCTGTGCATAACTGATTATAATCATCCGGTTGGCTATCAAGTTGGCAAACTATCAGAAGGCAGGCAAATAACGTGCAAACGCGGATTTTAGGCAGCAGCGGCATCACCGTTTCCGCAGTCGGTTTGGGCTGCATGGGAATGTCCGAATTCTACGGACGTTCGGATGATGATCAATCGACTGCTTTGATTCACAAGGCGCTCGATTTGGGCGTCAACTTTCTGGATACTGCCGATATGTACGGCGTCGGTCACAATGAAATTCTGGTGGGGCGCGCGATCAAAGATCGGCGTGATCAGGTGGTGCTGGCGACCAAGTTCGGCAACATGCGCCGCATCGATGGAGCGCGTTTAGGGATCAATGGCCGCCCGGAATATGTGCGCGCGGCGTGTGACATCAGCTTGCGCCGCCTGAACGTGGATGTGATCGATCTGTACTATCAACATCGCGTCGATCCGAACACGCCGATCGAAGATACCGTCGGTGCAATGGCTGAACTCGTCAAGGCGGGCAAAGTGCGCTTTTTGGGGTTATCGGAAGCCAGCCCACAAACGATCCGCCGTGCACACGCCGTGCACCCGATTGCGGCACTGCAAACAGAGTATTCGCTGTGGAGTCGCGACCCGGAAGGCGAACTGTTGGCAACGTGTCGCGAACTGAATATCGCGTTTGTGGCCTACAGCCCGTTAGGCCGTGGCTTCCTGACCGGACAAATTCAATCGCCGGACGATCTGGAAGCAAACGACTTTCGGCGCGCTGGCCCTCGGATGCAAGGTGATAACCTTGAAAAGAATCGCGCACTGGTCATGCAGCTTGAAGCAATCGCAACGGAAAAAGGCTGCACACCGGCTCAGTTAGCGCTGGCCTGGGTGCTGTCGCAGGGCAAGGACATCATCCCGATCCCCGGTACACGCCGCGAGAAGTATCTGCGCGAAAACATCGCGGCAGCAGATATCACGTTCAGTGCCGACGAACTGGCGCGCATCGATGCGATCATGCCACACGGCGCAGCCGCTGGCACGCGCTACGAAGAAAACGCGATGAAAGCGCTCAATCTCTAATCTGCTTATGCTCCCTTCCCCTTATACACGCGGGGAAGGGTTTAGGGGTCTTGCCCTAAATGATCGAGCACATTGTACGAGTCGAGCTGCCAACGGGTATCCGATGCGTGGTAACGGATCGCGCTGCGCGATGTGTTGTCGATATGACCATGCGTTTCGTCAAGCAGCTGCAAATGGTTCAACAAAATACGAATAGTGCCGCCGTGTGATACCAGCAGCACATGTTCATCGGGACACGCTTGCAACACATCGTTGAGCAAAGCTATCGCGCGTTCAGCGACTTGCCGCTGACTTTCGCCACCCGGTCGCGGAACATCAATCCCACCGGCGCGTACCGCCGCCAACCGCGCGCCATCCCAAAGTTCGACCTCGCTCCCGTTCATGCCCTGCCAATCGCCCATATCGATCTCGCGCAGCCGTTGATCCAGCAGCAAAGGCAGGTTCGCGCGGTAAGCGATCGCTTCGGCGGTCTGGCGAGCGCGGCTCAAATCACTGCTGTAAATGGCCGTCGCGTCGGTATCCGCAAAAGCGGCGGCGAGCTGTTCGGCTTGACGCAGCCCTTCATCGTTCAGACCAACGTTGGCGTGCCCTTGCCAGCGCCCATCTACATTCCAGGTGGTGCGCCCATGTCGAATCAGCGTGAAGCGTTCAGGCATACGATTCAGATGGCTCTCAAGATGTGGCGGCTGCCGCTTGCAGCGATTGATCAATTGCGCGTGACATGTATTCGTAAGCCTGAACGCCCTCATAGAATTCGCCGTTGATGAAGAAGGTGGGGGTGCCGCGTATGTGGTAATGCACGCCCAAATTGAAATCATCACTGATCATGTTATAAAACTTTTGCTTGGCGTAACAGTCGGTGAACTGTGTTTTATTCAGGCCAAGTTGATCGGCGTAATTGATCAGCGACTCGCTTGAGAGGTTACTTTGATGCTCGTACAACATATCGTGGTATTGCCAGAATTTGCCCTGATCGTTCGCACATTGTCCCGCCAGTGCCGCCGGAAAAGCGTTGGGGTGAGCAGGCGACGGCCAATCGCGGAACACGTAACGAATCTTAGTGGCGTAGTTTTGTTTGATCAGCGGATAGGTCATCTTGTAGTAGTATTCGCAGTAGGGACACTCGAAATCGCCAAATTCCACTACGGTCACTTTGGCGTCCGCTGGCCCCCAAAACGGCGCATTGGTAATATCGATCGCCTGCTTGCCGGGGGTCGCAAACAACGTCGGCGTCGGTTGTGCAGCGATCGCGCGCGGCTGCGGCATTTGAGTCAATTGCAGTGCGACCGCTTTGGCTGCTGATGTTCCTACGGCGGCACTGACATCGCTCACCAGGCTGCCGGTAGTCGCTGAAAACATGCCGAACGCAACAATATAGCCAGCGATAAAAAACAGCAGCGCCGTAAGCGCGTAATACAATGTGGTACGGTTCACCGGAATTACATCGCCCGTATCTGGCTTGACCGGAAGCGGAGCGGGAGTTTGCTTAGCCATCAAAAATTACCTCAGCCACCTTTACACGTTATCAATACTTTGTTAGCCATTAATGATTATAACGGTGGCCTGCTCTTGCTATTGTCGAGATTTGTCAAAGCGTTGTGCGAAATCGGACAGGCTGTTGCAACGTTGGGAAAAGCCCCTGTCCTCGTTCATCATGCGGATTAATGACGATAACGAGGCGTTTTTTGCCGGGCAGCAAATCGAAATAGTTATCGCTGTCTAGCAGGCGGCGTATCAACATCAAACAATGTACAATGTTTTGCACTCGTTCTCAACATGAGCTTCAGAATTAGCGCGCTGTGCGACGGAAGAACACGCGATACGAAGCAATAACGCTCGCGCCGCTGCTGCGATCAGTACAGGCGGACGCCTTCAATGGACTCGATCGTTCGCCTAAGCCGGGCAGCACAACCGTATACGTTTCGTCCGGCTGCATTGAAAAATCAGCGTAACCGTCATTGTTTTCCGGCTTCAAACCCGTATAGAAGCGATCCGTGCCGCCTGACCAACTCACTTGTACTGCAATACCAGGAAGTCCGCTGCCATCAGCCTCTTGCACCAACACTTCGATCAGCCCTGGCGTTTTAGCTGAACAATATGGCTCCAGACGCACCACCCGGAAATCACCAGCGGCGGCGGTCGGCGTAACTGTGCCCTCGCTGACAGGCGGCAAGGTGGACGTTTGAACGGGCGGCTGCGTGGGCGTCTTGCTCGGCGGTGGTGGCAGCGTCGCAGTGGGCTGGATTACAGTTGCGGCGGGCGCTGCGGTGGGCGTGTTCGCGCCGATCAAATCCGATGCGCAGCCGCGTTTGCCTTGCCCTTGCGCCAGCCGAACCATGCTGCGAATGGCGATCAAACCTGCCTGACTTTGCGCGTAGCTGCTGCGGGCGAGCGTACACGCGCTGTCGGCCAACACTTGAAAAGTTTGATCGTTCAAGTGCAGATCGTTGAGGCGGTTGGCGGCGCGGATAATGTCACCATCGTGCGCCCAGGCCACGCTGACTGCGATCATCCAGGCGGTGCGCCCGTCACGATTAAGCTGCCAGGGCAGCACATCGGTATGCACCACCGGATTGATCACCCATGCGTACAATACGCCACCACCGATTCCGGCCACAATTCCGATCAACAGCACTACAATAGACAATCCGCGCGGTGCTTTCATGATCCGCCTGAGCCGTTTGATTGCGACAACAGCGCGTTGGCAGGAACGGCTGCGAACGGCTGCATGGGCGCGGTCAGATAACCCAACGCACGAGACAGCGCAACTAAATGGCGGATGTCCTGTTCGTTGCCGCTGCCACTGGTTGAAATAAAGCGTTCGGTCACATCGCGCACGTAGATAGGCACGTTCTTTGCGCCAATCATTTGCAAACGCCGGATCGCTTCGTTGCTATCGCCGTCCATCTCGAACGACTCAGCCACCATGACGGTATAGCGATCCTTATCGGCCAGTGACAGCGCACTGATCGGGCTATCTACGGTTTGTATGGGGAATTGCACCCAGGCCAGATAGATACCAATGACCAGCCCCAGTGCAGCGCCGATCAAAAGAGAAGTTAAAAAGCGTCGCATAAGCTGTTATTGTAGCGCAGATTGCAGGGCTTGCGGCGTTGCTGCACAATATTTATTAACGATCACTTGACGGGTATTCGGAAGTGTCCAAACTATTGCACATAACCAATTCGTGCGTCTTGCGCATAATCCAGCAATTCGGGTCGGAGGTTGTGGGAACGTGCTAAATATTGGTCGATGATCGTTTCGATCGGCTTAGGGTAGTAATGGTACCAGTGCCCCAAACCATGTAAGGCGTTCTGCTGACACGCCTCGGATTTTAGTGCTAATGTTTTTGTTAAAACGGCCAGCACTGTTGCGCCGATAGCAATGTCATCGTCTCCGGCGGTTGTTCCATGCAGCGGCAATATATCCCACCACATATAACATACGCCGTCTAATTGCGTGCCCACACGTTTCTTAGGTTCGTGTTCAACGTCCCAGGTCGGTAAACACCTTGGCGTAAACAATTGTTGAAACGTGGTAAACATGGCGTCGAAACAGCGCAATCGATTCGAGAGTGGAACTTTATTTACTTTCAATGAGTGTGCGTAGTTTGATGTAGAACCATCCAATAAATACCATAATCCTTGACCAATCTGGTCGTCGGAGAATTTAGCAAGCGCTGTCAATGGGTTTTCAAATAAGCGCGTCAAATGACTCACTGCTTGTGCGGGAAGTTTTTCTACATCCCACCGGTTATCATTATTCCGCCAGTACCAGGCATTCTTTTTAACGGTGTGATCAAAAACGTGGTCAACCCACTGTTCGAATGAGATCTTATTGGATATTTTTGCCATTATTTTCGTTTCAATACATTTACGTCACATCGGGCGGCATGGGCGGAGAGGCGACCCAACGTGCGCGCATGGCCGTTTCACCCAAGCCGGGCTGCCATTCGTCGGCCAACGAACCCATCACGCGCGTCATTTCCAACCCGCCCAAATTGCGCGCAATGATCTCGGTCATGTCCGGGCGAATCCAGGTCACCGAGTCAAGCTGCACGGCTTTAGCGCCCGCCGCCAGAAAATCACGCGCATCGTCAGGCGAATGAATGCCGCCACATCCGATCACCGGAATCGTGACCGTCTTGGCGATCTGACCGACCGCGCGTAATGCCAGCGGCTTGATCCACGGCCCGTATAAGCGCCCGCCGATCAACTGCCCGCTGAGCGGATCGCGTGCCGTACCGCGCGGCGGAGCAGCCACCACGATCGCGCCCGCGCCCGCTTCCTGCGCTGAGGCGGCTAATGCAGGCGCAGTGTATAAGGGCAAGCGCGCCAGGATCGGCAGTTCGGTAGCGCCTACGGCTGCGCTGATCATCAGCAAAACGTCGCGATGAGCGGCACTGTCGTTGATGCCAATTTCGATCGCCACAATGCCGTCGCGCGCGTCGAACAGTTTAGCACAGCGGATCACTTCATCCGGCGATGTGCCCGCGATGTGAACGATCACCGGACAGGGGCTGTTCTTCCAATAAGCGGCGTAATCGCGAAACACACGCGCCGCGCCTGGATTAGGCAGCCCGGTATGCACGAGCAATCCACTGTCCAGTGGCACTACCCGCGATCCGCTGGCTGCACGGCGTGGTCGCCAGGTGATCGGGTTGGTGACCATCGCGCCGAGCTTGCTCATATCGAACAAGCGTGCGTACTCACCCGCAAAGCCGACAGTGCCCGCCGCCACCATCACCGGATTGGTCAGGTTGAGCGGCTGCTTGCCACCTGTTAATTCGATCGTTGTGTCAGGCAAAGGTCACCCGTGTGAGGTCATAGGCGGGGCCATCGATGCACGCCGCCGACTCGGTCGATCCAACGCGAACGAGGCACGCCTGACACGCTCCGACGCCACACGGTAACGGTGGCTGAAACAAGCCGAGCAAATAATCTTCAGGAATCTCAATGCGCACTTTGCGGACGCCTTCGATCAGGCGTACATAGCGCGTTGATTCGTGTGACGGCGGTGCGACGGCTACAATCTGATCTGCCCATTGGAAGGCGGTACGCTGTTCCGGCCAATTGCCCTGATCATCGCCATGCTGTACTTCGATCTGTTCGGGCAGCGCTTCCAGTGCGTAACGTCGCGCCGTGCCAACCAAAATCAAGGTCACGCTGATGTGTCGAGCGAGCGCAGTTTCCGCCAACATCAGCAGGGACGCGGGCGCAGCGTCGTAGGCGATCAGCAGCAGGGTACGCGCCAATGGGTACAACGGGATCGGCCTGCCGAGCGGACCCAGCAAGCTCACGATTTGGCCGGGCTGGTAGGCATATTCGGCGGGTCGTTCGATCACCAGCGAATTGCCTTGCTGCCGGATCGGTATCCACGGTTCGCGTAAATAGGGCTGCCACGAGTCAATGCCTGAATCACTCAGCCGCGCCAAAAAGTGATGGCCGGGCTGCACTTCGCGCTGTGTGCCCTCAACCGCCACTTCCAGCCGCTGCAAATTCGCTGCCGTGCGGCGTACCCGTTCGATGATTGCTGTCGTATCGCGCATAACTGATCGGACACACTTCGCTAATGTCGTAATGTTGAACAATGCGCTGAGTGTAGCGCACTTGTGCGCAGGTGGGAAATGCGCGTTCGCTGAACGTTTGTTTGGCAGTTCATTGAAAATGTGCCGCTGAACTGTTAAAATAGGCACTGATCAATCGCGTAAACGGGTCGCCGTAAGGCGATCTTTTGGTACCTGTAACCGCCGTAAGCAACTGAAGTAAGTGAAGTAAGTGATAACTCAATATGACGACGCTTGAAGATTTGAAAGACCTGACCTTGCTTGGACAGGGTAAAACGGTCCCGCAAACGCATCTCGAAACCTTCCCGAATCGCCACCCAAATCGGCGCTATACGGTCAAGCTCGAAACCGATCAATTTACCGCCGTCTGTCCGCTGACAGGCCAACCGGACTTCGCGACTATTCGCGTTGAATATATCCCCAATGAGCGCATTGTCGAAAGTAAATCGTTCAAGTTGTACATCTGGTCGTACCGCGAGCGCGGCATATTTCATGAGCACGTCACCAACGTGATCCTGGACGATCTGGTGGCGGCGCTTGACCCGCATTGGTGTCGCGTGATCGGTGAATTTGCCGAGCGTGGCGGTGTGGGCATCACGGTGACCGCCGAACACAATCGCAGCGCTGATGTAGTATCGGCCACTAATGGCAATAGCATGAACGGAAACGGCGCGCACCATGACCAATGATCCAGCGGATGAAGTTGATCTCACTGGTGACGAGTTGATTGACGACACCTTTGATGAGAGTGATTTCGAGGATGATGACGACGAGTTCACCGATGAGGGCGACACATTAGTCGCTGACGCTGATCCGTCCGCTGTACAAACACCGTTGGCAAGCGGCGATCAAGTGCTGACACACAGTGGCTTCATTGCCGTCATTGGGCGGCCTAACGTCGGCAAATCAACGCTCATGAATCGCATTTTGGGCGAAAAGATCGCGATCGTCAGCCCGAAGCCGCAAACTACCCGCATTCGCCAACTTGGGATTTTGTCGCAGCCCGGTGTGCAGGCGATTTTCGTGGATACGCCGGGCATTCATGAGCCACGCCACAAGCTCGGTGAATTCATGGTCAGCGTGGCGATCGATGCTTTGCGCGATGCGGATGTGATCGTGTTCGTCGTTGATTTGAGCGAGCCGCCTACGCAAGAAGATCGGCATGTGGCGGATTTACTGCGAGAAGCCAACGTCCACGCGCCAACCGTGCTGGCGCTCAACAAGATCGATTTATTGGCGGCTGATAACGTGATCGGCAGGACTGAGGCGTACCGCGAATTAGCGCCAAACGCGGATTGGGCGACTTTGAGTGCCAGCTTTGGGAATGGCGTGCCCGACCTGTTGAAGCGCATTATCGGGCTGCTGCCGTCAGGGCCGCAGTTCTACCCGGACGATCAACTAAGCGATACGAATATGCGCGATATCGTGGCGGAAATCGTGCGGGAAAAGATTTTGCTTAATACCGATCAGGAGATTCCCTATTCGGTAGCCGTTGCAGTCGAGGAATTCAAAGAGCGCAGTGCCAAAATGACCTATATCAGCGCAACGATTTACGCCGAACGCGACTCGCAAAAAGGAATTCTGATCGGCAAAAATGGGGCCATGCTCAAAAAGATCAGCAGTGAAGCGCGTGCTGACGCTGAAACACTCCTGCAAACCAAAGTATATCTGGAGTTGTGGGTCAAGGTGCTCAAAAACTGGCGTACCGACGATGCAATCTTAAAGCGGCTTGGCTATCGTATTGATCGTCAGCAATAGTTACTTCGCAAATCATTCGCAGTGAATGCGACCGATTGTGAGGGATAGCAGGCGAACGTAGGACGGATGCAGTATGAGTGGAATAGTGCGAGTATCAGCAGTGCGCGCGGTGATCACTTACGAAGGGCGCTACCTGCTGGCACAACATCATAACTATTTGCCCGAAACGATCGGAAAGTGGGGGCTGCCGGGCGGACGCATCGAGACGAAAGATGCCGATCTGCGGGATGCTTTGCGCCGTGAACTGTACGAAGAATTCGCAATGACCGCTGATATTATCGGCTTTATCGCGATGTACACGTATCGTGATCGGGCACATCATGTCTATCTGGCGCGTCCACACAGCATCGATTTCACCGTAGACGCTACCGAAATCTTAGGTTCGGCCTGGCTCACATTGACTGAGGTATCGACCTGGCATTCGCAAGGCTTGCTGCACACTGGCTTTGAGCTGCCCGCCATTCGTGCCAGCTTGATCCGCTACGGAAAAAGCACGCTGCCTTGAATAAGCAAGGAACGTTGCAGGGCGCAGCGTGTGCCGCGCCCTATTGAGATTTTGCGTTGGTTCGTGCGCGCTATTGAACGCGCACGTTGTATTGGTCGACGTAATCGCCTGCGCCGTAGATGTTCGTGCCGTTGTAGGTTGCACTGCGCAGCGTCAAGGTACGTTTTAAGGTAAGCTGTCCGGCTGACCAATTCGACAGAACGACGAAGTAATCAACGCAGCTCGCGCCGTTAGTTCCGCTGTGAGGCTGGCTGCGCGTGACCATATTATTGTTGACCGCGCTTCCGTTGATTGCAAACGATACGGCAACGTTCGCCAACGATTTATCGAGCGCGCTGCTGTTCGCTGCACACCACGTCCGCGCCCATGTATAGGCTTGATTGCGCTGTACATTGGCATCGCGGGTTTGCGCTTGTGCTACCAGGCTGTCGTCAAACGGAAAGGCAACCGTTGTATCCAGCGACGTATTCTGGCTGACGTTCTGACCAGCGCTCACATGCACGCTGCCAGTGCCGCCATTTGAGCCGTTGTTGACTGGATTCACGGGTACGCTGGTTGGGGCTGGCGCATTGGCAACGGGCGCATTGGCCGCAACGACGCCATACTGAATAGTCAGCGTATAATTGCCGTTGGTGTAGCCCTGCGCCTGCTGATAGCGAGTCGCCGCAACGGTGTACGTGCCCACTTGTGGGAAGTGAATATTACGCAGCTGCGCATCACGCCCACCACCGTTATCGTCATCATAGGCGATAATGTGATTGTTGGCGTCCAGCACGATCAGGAACGAGTCAAGACCGCCGCCGGTGCCCTTCATCGTGATCGTTACGGTATCGCCTTGCTGAACATCGAAATCCCAGAAGTTGGTGAACTGCTTATCGGTCAGCGTACCGTTCACCTGCATCTGATTGGCGCTCGCGGGTGGATTGTTCGATCCGGCAGGCGCAGGTTGACTCGTGACGCGCCCTGAGCCAGCGCCATACAACGCTTGCGCACCGCGAATATCATCCGCGCCGGGTTGCAGGTTATTCGGATTGTATGAAGGGTACATCAGCGCGTTGCCGTCGCTGCTGTGTAGCAAGCCGATCGCGTGTCCGAACTCATGGCTGGCAACGCCTAGCAAGGAAATATCACGGTAGCCGTTGGGCTGGCCGAGTGTCCACGGCTCCTCGGAGTCGAACTGAATTTGCCCCGAACATGGGCTGGACGGCGGGCACGTTTCGCCTAAAATGTTCAGCGGCCCATCGATCGGCGCAAACTTAATATCCAGATCGGTTTTGCCCGAACTCACTTGTTGAAAGGTAAGCAGCGTCACGTTCGCCCACGATTGGAATGCTTGCGCCAGCACATTGTTCACGTCCTGGGCGTTGAACTGCGGCAGCGAGTTCTCAATCCGATAGGTGACGTTTTTGTGATCCCAGGGCGCTGAGAGCTGATAATTCTGCTTGATCTGCGGGCCTTCAAAGTTGATCATCGCCATACCCTGAATGGGCGAGTTGGTGACGATCAACGAATATTTGCCCGTGTTGCGATGGTTGGACGCCACAATTTTGTACGTTCCGTCGCTCGCTAACACAAGTCCGCTCAACAACGCGTTATCTTTGCCACCGCCGTTATCGTCTTCACCGATCAGATGATTTTGCGGATCGTACACGTCAAGGAACGGATCGATGTCACCACCAATGGCATTCATAGCGATAGTGAGTTTATCGCCTGTCTTGCCACTGAATGTATAATTGACCGATTGACCGCCGTTGAGCATAGCATTTGCCGCTTTATCATATTTAATTGGCGTACTGGCCTGTGCAGCAAGCACAGGCACCATAAATACGCTGAGCGTTAAAACTGCCCAAAAAGTTGCAATTGCGCGTAAGGTTATCGTTTTCATCCGAAACCCGTCCCGCCGCCTGAGCCTTTATCATTGTTAACGGGTGGTGCCTGGCGATTTTGGTTGCCGCTCGGTCGGAAGCCGCGTCCGCCACCGCTGCCACCTGAACTGCCAAAGCTGGTGCCGCCGCCGCCGCCGATATTACCACCGCCCAGGCCGCCACCGCCTAAGCCACCAAAGCCGCCACCCCCCAGGCCACCGCCACGACCACCGCCGCCGAGCACGCCGCCCAACAAACGGCTGATTAAGCCCGTGCCACCCAAGGCGACGAGCACTATCAACAGAATAATACCGCCGCAGACGCACAGCAAAATCGTGCCTGGTCCGACGGACAAACCACTCAGCGGATTACTCACATTGCCAGCATTTGGATCATTTGGCAAAAGACCAGTGCCACCGTTATTCGGCACAATCGGATTGCTGTTCGTGTTACCGTTATTATTGGTGCTGCCTGCGGAACCAACGCCTGCGCCAAACGGCATTTGAATCTCAAGCGGCTGCTGCGCGGGGATCGTGCCCATCGATTGAATTACGATGTTGTTGCCGCTCACCGATGCATTCGCGTTGCCTTGTACAATGCGAACCAGGCTGCTGTTCGGCGCTTGCCCATTCGGGAAATGGATCGTTGTGGTGCTGTTGTTCACCGGATAAATATTGCCACCAGGGATGACAAACCAATCCAGTAAATTGTTGGCACTGAGCTGCGTTGTGAAGTTGATCTGCACAACGAATGAATTCCCAGAATTGAGCGTTTGCGAAAAATGATACTTGACCGTGGTAGGGTTCGAGCCTGACACCTCATAATTACCAGGGTTGCTGCCCGGTGTGAGTTGTTGCAGGTTGCCACCATTTTCGATCAGAAACACACTTTGCACAGTGACTGGCGCCGTGTAGGTGCGTGAGCCAAAGTGCAGCGTTCCACTACGAATACTGATATCCTGCTTCTCTTGAATCTGAGCAGTGCTGCCGTCTGCTTGCAGCGTAATATCAGTATCCCAGTGATTGCCTTGCAGATCAAGGTTTTGCGCGAAAACCGCGCTCGATGCTGGCGCGATTGCCAGCCCTATCAATAGTAGCAAGAATGCCGAAACTTTTAAGCGCATGAAACCCTCTTTTCAGGTTGCTGTGAATCAACTTGGCATACTAAAGCAAAGCTGATACCAGAAAAGTTTGTGAGCGATTGGACATGGGACGCGCCGCCCATTATAATCGGCGTTGGGGGATATACTTTTGCGCTATGGTTTGATCTTTGCAAATGGCGATCTGATAGCCGGGCCAGCAGTACGCGCGGTGCTTGCGGCGATCACGCAGACGCCGGATGCACTGATCATCGCGGCGGATGGCGGTGCACGGCACGCGCTTACGTTGGAGCTTGTGCCGCATCTGGTCATTGGTGATTTCGATTCGCTCACCGAACGTGAAGTAGCGCACTTGGCCGAACGCGGCGCTGAAATTCGGCGCTACCCCGCTCGTAAGAACGAAACCGATCTGGAATTGGCACTGCTGGCAGCGGTTGAAGCGGATTGCAATCCGATCCGCGTGATCGGTGGCGTCGGTGATCGGCTCGATCAAACGTTCGGCAACGTGTACCTGATGGCGTTGCCAGCTTTGCGCGGTCACGATGTACGTCTGGTCAGCGGCAAACAAACCGCATGGCTGGCTTTCCCCGGCGAAACGCTGATCAGCGGACGCGCGGGCGATACGTTATCACTGTTACCGCTCGGCGGCGATGTGCAGAACATCACCACCTTTGGGCTGGAATATCCGCTGCATGGCGAGCCGCTCGCGTTTGGCCCCGCGCGCGGCATGAGCAACGTCCTGATCGGAACTTCGGCGTCGGTACTGTTCGATGCGGGCATTTTGCTGTTGATTCACACGGTTGGGCGCGCATAAAATTCACCTGCTTACCTTCTTTATAGAGTGGGCGGGCGCGCCTGCGCATCCATAGCTGCTACCGCGCTGATACCCACGATGTCTTGCACTGAGTCGCCCGTTTGCAGCACATGTACCGGCGCGTTCAGGCCGAGCAAGATGGGGCCGATCGCCTGCGCATTGCCGAGCCGCGCCAACAGCTTGTATGCGATATTGGCGGCTTCCAGATCCGGGAAAACCAGGATATTTGCTTCCCGAATGCGGCTGAACGGATAACGCTCTTGCATCAGCTCAGCGCTCACCGCAACATCGGCTTGCATCTCACCGTCGATCAACAGATCGGGGCGCTTATGGCGGACGATCTCAACCGCCTGCTGCACTTTGTGGCTGAGCGGGTGGCGCGTGCTGCCAAAGTTGCTGAACGACAGCATCGCGATGCGCGGCGCAATGTCGAGCTGTACGGCAAAATCGGCGGCCAGGATCGCGATCTCGGCCAGGTCTTCGGCGGTCGGATCAATGTTCACGGTGGCGTCAGTGAACACGTATACCTGCTCATTGGCGATCATCAGATACACGCCGCTTGCCAACCGCACGCCGGGGCGTGTGTGAAAGATTTGCAGCGCTGGTCGCATCACTTCGGGATATTCGTAGGTCAGGCCGCTGATATAGGCGTCAGCGTCGCGCATGTACACCATCATCGGGCCAAAAACGTTCGACTCGCGAATATCTTCTTCAGCACTGCGCCGAGTGACGCCGTTTCGTTGGCGCAGTGCATAATACGCTTCGATGTATTCTGTTGTGCGCGCGAAGTGTGCCGGATGCACGATCTCCGGGTGAAAGTTGAGCAAGCCCAATTCGTCGCTGATTTGCCGGATCACGTCCGGTCGCCCGATCAGGATCGGATCGGCAATGCGTTCATCCGCCACGATCGCCGCCGCGCGGATCACTTTGCTTTCCTCGCCTTCGCCGTACACAATCCGCTTGCGCGCCCCTGAGCGCGCTTTGTTGATCAGCGATTGGCGGATTTGGCGACCCTTGCCGCGTCGCAATTCGAGTTGTTCGACGTAGGTATCCAGGTTGATATGTTGGCGAGCAACACCGCTGTCCATCGCAGCTTTGGCGACGGCGGGCGCAATATACAACAGCACGCGCGGATCGAGCGGCTTGGGGATCAGATAATCCGCGCCGAACTTGAGCGCGTTCAGGCGGTACGCAGTAAGCACGCTGTCCGGCACATCATCGTGCGCCATGCGTGCCAGCGCCATGGATGCGGCGACCTTCATCTCTTCGTTGATCGTGCGCGCCCGTACATCCAGCGCGCCACGAAAGATGAACGGAAAGCCTAAGACGTTGTTGACCTGATTCGGTAGGTCGCTGCGTCCGGTCGCGATCAGCGCATCGGGGCGGGCTTCGCGCGCGATCTCATAGCGAATTTCGGGATCAGGGTTAGCCAGCGCAAAGATGATCGGGCGTTCGGCCATTGGTTTGATCATGGCAGGCGTCAGGATGTTGGCAACGCTCAAACCGAGAAACATATCCGCGCCGACTAACGCCTCGGTAACGGTGCGCCGATCAGTTTCGATAGCGAAACGCGCTTTATATTCGTCCATGGCAAGCGTGCGCCCGGCATAGATCACGCCGTGTTCATCGGCCATGTGAATGTGATCGCGCTGTACGCCGAGCGACAGGTAAAAGGTAGCGGTCGAGATCGCTGCCGCACCCGCACCGGCGATCACGATACGGATGTCTTCAATCCGCTTACCGACGACTTCCAGCGCATTGAGCAGCGCCGCGCCGCTGATGATCGCCGTGCCATGCTGATCGTCGTGAAAGATCGGAATGTCGCATAGTTCACGTAAACGGCGCTCGATATAAAAGCATTCCGGCGCTTTGATGTCCTCCAGATTAATGCCGCCAAACGTCGGTGCCAGGGCATGTACTGTGCTGATTACCGTTTCGGGATCGGATGCGTCAAGTTCAATGTCGAACACGTCAATATCGGCAAATACTTTGAATAGTACGCCCTTACCCTCCATCACGGGCTTAGCCGCCAGCGCGCCACGATTGCCCAAGCCGAGAATTGACGAGCCGTTGCTGATCACGCCGACCAGGTTACCGCGGGCTGTGTAATCATAGGCTTTCAGCGGATCAGCTTCAATGGCGAGCACCACTTCGGCCACCCCCGGCGAATAAGCCAGTGACAGATCGCGTTGTGTCACCAACGGTTTGGTGGGTTTTACTTCAATTTTTCCGGCACGACCACGGGTATGATATTCAAAAACATCTTCAGGAGTTATCGCCATAGAATAATTTTCCTTATTTGGCAAACATAGAATTTGCCATTTGGTAGGGCTTGTCAGGCAGCGCTATCGAACGAGCGCATCGGTTATAGTTTACATGAGAAACTAACGCCCGTTAGCTTAAACCAGCACCGCCAAAAAAGCGATTCGCAGTAAATGACTATTGATAAAGCATGTGATCAAGCACGCTTGACGCGCAAATCGTGGCTGGCCGCCCAGTTGGAGAGATCATCACGGCGGATCGCGGCAGCCATGAGATCAGGAAAAAGGTCAGGTGTGCAGGCAAAAGCCGGGCTGCCCAATTTGGCGAAGGCGGCTGCTGTGCTGCCCTCATAGCTTGGCGCGCCGTCGTCGTTCAGAGCGAGCAGTGTGATCAATTGGACGCCGGACGCTACGATGCTTTCGGCACGGCTGATCAGATCGGCGCGATTGCCACCTTCGTACAAGTCGGTGATCAGCACAAAAATTGTTTCCTGCGGACGGCGGATCAACTGCTGACAATAGGCTAACGCGCGGGCAATGTTTGTGCCGCCGCCCAACTGCGTCCCGAACAACAGCTCGACCGGATCGCTGAGCATGGGCGTCAGATCGACCACGGCGGTATCGAATACCACGATTTGCGTATGCATGGCAGGCAATGAGCCGAGCACAGCAGCGAAAATGCTGGCGTATACTACTGAAGTTGCCATTGAGCCGCTTTGATCGACGCATAGGATCACATCACGCAAAGCCGATCGGCGCCGTCCATAACCGATCAACGTTTCGGGGATGATCGTATGATAATCGGCTTGATAGTGGCGCAAATTGGCGCGAATCGTGCGATTCCAATCGATCTCGCGCAGTCGTGGCCGACGATTACGGGTTGAGCGATTGAGTGCGCCCATGATTGCCTGGCGCGTCGGGTTGGTCAGCTTGCGGATTAATTCATTAACCACTTTTTGAACGACTAGCCGCGCGGTTGCTCGTGTTTGGTTAGGGACTAAATTTTTCAGCGCCATCAGATCGGCCACCAGATGTACATCGGCGTCGAGCGTTTCCAGGATTTCCGGCTCAAACAGGAACTGTCGCAAGCCGAGCCGATCGATCGCGTCTTGCTGCATCACGCGCACCACCGACGCCGGGAAGTATTCGCGAATATCACCGAGCCAGCGCGCCACGTTCGGCATAGATGCTTCACTGCCACCGTATCGTTCATCGCCAGCTTTGCTGCGCCGAGTCGCGCCGCCTCTGCCGTACAACGCCGCCAATGCTGCGTCCATTGCCACATCGGTACCGGACAGCGAAGCGCCTGTGCCATCCGACGAGCCGCCCAACATCAGCCGCCACCGCCGCAAGCGCTCATCATTGTCACTGTCAGCGTCAGTATTGTTGTTAGTATCGCTGCTGATATTGCTGTTACTCATAATGTTGGTGACTCCTGATAATCCAGACCGAGCAACTGCGCGATGGTTTGCAAAATGGCCGTTGTACGCACTGCATCAATCGGATCGGTGTCCGCATCATTGCCAGCACGTTTAGCGCGCGTTCTGATCGTTTTGCCGCGCACCAGTTCCCCGATCTGGTGACGTTCCGGGTCGCTGAAAGTGGCGAATGTACGGCGCAGCAAAGGCAATAAAGCCGTGAAGGTGTCGCTGTTCAGCGCCGCAATCCATGCATCGACAATTCGCAGGAGTGCCACATCGTGCGTCAGGATCGTACCGCTCCCACCCAAAAAACCTTCCAACCAGGCCGCTGTTTGCAGGGGTTCTTTGCCCACCGAAGTTTCTCGCCGCATCACGCGCGCCGACTCGTCCGCCGTCGAGCGCGTGCTGTCAAACAAAATCCGGCAGCTTCGGCCACTGAGCAGCCCATGCGTGCTGTCTGAATCCAGCAGCTTTTGCAGCACGTTGTACCACGTATCGAAATAAGCCGCGTTTTGCAATAAGTGCAGTGCACCATCGAATGCGATGATCGCCTGGAGTACAGGCTGCGCCGCGTCATCCGAGAGCATCACGCACGCGCCCGGCAAGCCCACCCACACGCGCGTCACAATGCCATCGATCAGCGGACCAATCATGGCTGCATCCGTGCCGCGCACATCACTATATGAAAACACCTCCGCTAACGGTGGCACGCTTGCCATGAGCTGCCTGACATCTTCGGTCAGTGCCGACACTGCTTGTAAGCGCCGTACCAGTTCGCTGATCGCGCCGGGCAGATCGGCAAGCAGTGCTTCCCTCATTAAGGCGGTCAGCGCAGGCAGATCGGCGGCTTGTTCGGCAGCGTGGCAGGCATAGGCTGCTGCCGCGTCGAGAAGGGTATTGCCCCATGCGCTTTTCTCGATTAAGGCGATCGTCAATTCGGGAAGCCAATGCAGCTGCCACACCTCATGAAAAGTGCCACCTTTACTCGCAACGCTTTCCTTTTTACCCCACCCCACTTCCAATAAGCGCAGCCGATGCAGCAGGTGACTCCGCTCCAGGTGCATCGGTGTGCGCAAATCCAGATTGAGCACGCTGGCTTCCGCCGTCGGACGCATCAGCAAACGGCGCTGCTCACGCCGTAAATCCTGTTGCAAAGGGATCATCGGCGCATCATCGGGCACGCTGCCCAACACTTCGCCGATGATGAGCTTTTGATCGATCAGCGCCATTGGCTTATCCGAGCCGAAGCAAAAGACGGTACGCGTCACTTCCAGGAGTTCGTCCAAACCAGGGATTGCACGCTCACGCATGATCGCCAGCGTATCAGCTAAGCGTACGGCGTCAATGATTTGTGCAGGTGAAGCATCAAAGTCTTGTTCGCGTAAAAGCTGCGCCGTTTTTGCTAACCAACTGATCGCGACTCGATCGGGATGTTCCCACAAATGCTGATACCAGCCCGGCGATCGAATGCCCGCCCCGTAGCCTGACCACAACGTAAGCCGCCCATGCGTCCACGGAATCCAGGTAGCCGCGACTTTAATTTTGGGCAAACCTTTCAGCAGCGCCTGATCGTCGGTGGCAGTGGGCATAGTTGCCAGGACGGGCGCGTGCCATGCCCCGCATACTACCGCGATCCGCGTGAAACCTTCTTTTTGCGCCGCGCGGATCGCCTGACGCATGGTCGCTTCACGCAGTGCCTCACGCGGCTCAAGCGGCTGCGCGAGGGTTTCGCGGAGCGCGCTCATCGCTTCCAGGATCGCGGCAAATATATCGAACGCATCATTCGGCGCATGGCTGGCGCGGCGCTGTTCCACCAGATGTTCCCACCAGCGTTCGCCATCCGCGTAACCCGCCGCCTGTGCCAACGCGCCCAACGGATCGCTGCGAATCGGGTCAGGCGTCGCGATCGGCAGCACCGCCTCAAGGATTTCGGATGTTTCCAGCTTCTCGAAGGCTAATTGATGAGTTTGCGCCAGATCGATAAAGCGTACGGGGATATTGTGCGATAAGCCGTAGCGGATCGCATTCCATTCCGGCGAAAAAGCCGTGAACGGATAATAAACCGCTTTGTGTGGCATCTCAGGCGCATAGATCAACAGCGCAACGGGCGGTTGCATTTCGGCGTGCGCGATTAAGGGCAGCACCTCGGCGGCATCCGGTGGCCCCTCCACCAGCAAGGCATCCGGCTGAAGTGCGGTCAGCGCGTCAAGCAAGCTGCGCGACGATTCGGGTCCGTGGTGGCGAATGCCAAAAATATGTGGCGCGTTGTAGCGATGCGACATGCTCGATCAACCACTCACTTCACGGCAGGCACGATACAAATCTTTCCAACCATCGCGATCCTTCATGACCGTTTCCAGATATTCAAGCCATGCCGTCCGATCCTGCGTGGGGTCTTTGATCACTGCACCAACCAGACTGGCCGCCATGTCTTTAGCGCTCAACCGTCCATCGCCAAAATGCGCTGCCAACGCCATACCGCTGTTGATCACCGAAATAGCTTCTGCCGTGCTGAGCGTGCTGCTTGGTGACTTCAGTTTGGTTTGGCCGTCCGCCGTAACCCCTGCGCGCAGTTCGCGGAAGATCGCCACCACCCGCCGAATCTCAGCCAGGGCAGGCGTTTCGGCGGGTAGTTGCAGCGCTTGCCGCATACTTTCGGAGCGCGTCTGAACGATCATGACTTCTTCTTCCATGTCTTTTGGCAGCGGCAAAGTGACCGTATTAAAGCGGCGTTTCAATGCGCTGGACAGTTCGTTCACGCCCCGATCGCGATCGTTGGCAGTAGCGATCACATTGAAGCCCGGCACTGCCTGTACTTCGCTGTTCAGCTCAGGGATTGGCAGCGTCTTTTCAGATAAAATCGTGATCAGCGCGTCCTGCACTTCGGCGGGGATGCGCGTCAGTTCTTCCACCCGCGCGATCTGACCTTGCCGCATGGCGATCATCAGCGGGCTGGCAACCAATGCGTTCGCGGTAGGGCCTTCCGCCAACAGACGCGCATAGTTCCAGCCATAGCGGATCGCTTCTTCGGGAGTGCCCGCCGTGCCCTGAATGAGCAGCGTCGAATCGTTCGTGATCGCCGCCGCCAAATGTTCTGATACCCACGTTTTAGCCGTCCCCGGCACGCCCAATAGCAGCAGTGCCCGATCGGTGACGAGCGTAGCGATCGCAATTTCGATCAAGCGCCGATCGCCAAAATACTTAGCCGACACCTGAAAGCCACCATCCAATTTTCCGCCTAACAAATACGTGGCAACCGCCCACGGTGAGAGCTGCCAATTGGGAGGACGGGTGCGCTTATCAGTGCGTTTGAGGGCGTGCAGTTCTTCTGCAAATTGCTGTTCGGCGTGTGGACGTAATACTTCGGCCATTGAATTATTCCTTGTTTCGGATAGCGCTCAGCACATCACGGCGAAAATCAAGCAGCAAGCGGATTTCATCGACCAACACCGGCCAACTTTTTTCAGATGTAGTTTTTTCGCGCAGCGTTTCGACAATTTCATTTGCCATATCAACTGGCACGTACAAAGACAATTTCAGTAAGATAATCGGAAGTCTAGTGCGTGCGACTCCATTGGTTAGTGCCTGTTGCAAGCTCACGAGCAGCGCGCGGGTTAGTTCAGCACTCCATGGTTGAGTGTATTCGTTCAAAATAGATAGCGCTGGATGATTGTCACGAAAGCCTTTATCATAGCGGCGCAGCAAGTCAAGCGCCAATCGCTCGATGAACTCAAAATCGCTTATACGCTGCGCCGCCATCGCCCAGGCATTATATAACAGCGCAGATTGCTTGCTGTTGGCGGCGGCTTCAAATAATTCGTCATATGAAATGTTCCAATGACTCAGCCAGAATGTTGGCTGAACAACTCTCAATACGCACTCAAGCCATTGACCGCCCACAGAATTTTCGGAGGTGCCCCCCAACGCTCCCACATCGTGAAGCATTTCCGTAGTGATCGTGTCAGGAGGCATTAGCGTAATTGCCAATTGGCGGCGCAACCCGACCTTTGTTAATCCGGTATAGGGTATGGCTCGCTCGCACATCCGCTGTGACAGCCGCGAGTTGGGTAAATTGCCCAGTAAGTCCGCCGCCGCGTGCCGCACTTCCGGCGAGCCAGACTCCAGTAATGACTCCAGAAATGGTTCATCGGCCATGCTCAGTCGGACACAAAAACATTTCAGAAGTTCGACACACGCTTTCCAATCTTGCGGTTCCCATTGGTCGATCACGATCTGGCGTGCTGCTACCGGATCAGCACGGCGCAAACTTTCCAAGGCCATAACGCGCGTTTCGGTTGTCCAGCCGTCCCAATGCTTGCCAATATTGAATGTGCTGGCCCACTGCCAATGCTGATCCTTGCCCTGAGCGGCCAGCCAACGCCCGCGATTACCGAGCACGGGTGCGATCGGTTCGCGCAAGTCGGGGCGCTTACGTCCGGCATTCAGCAGCAATGGCAATGCTTCTTCCGGCGCTCGCAACCCCGCGTTGGCGACTTCCGCCAACCATTCGTGCAGCACGTCGGCATAATGCCCGTCCAACATGATCATCAGTTGGCGAATGGCGCGCGGTCCGCACAACGGCGCGCTATCTGGTGGGCAGGCCGTTGGCAGTGGCCGATGATCGTGTGGTGGCAGCCAGCCCGCTTGCTGCTGAAGGGTGAGCGCTGCCGCCGCCGCCAACAAGCGCGCCGCCCGATCTGATGGATCAAGCTGTGCCACGAGCGCCGCCAACGGCGTATCAGGGTCGAGCGCTTCTGGTTCGTGTTGTGCTGTGCCGAGCGCAGCGGTGCTGATCAGCGTTTTGGGAAGAGTCATTTAGCGCTTTCCATTTAGCAAATGCCATCACTCGCGTCACCTCTGGGAAGATGTCCGTAGAGGGCATAAATCAGGCCAAAATTCGTGTGGATCGGTCAGGGTACGCCATTCCCGTTGAAGCGTCTTTCGCAACACGCACCTGAACAACGAGATGATCCAAAATACGCTTCACAAGAAATGTTCTCACCACGCAGACCGGGCTGCCGTCAATGCCGATCTGATCGGCGGCTGCATACTCCCAGCTTGTACCACGCGATCCATTCCCGGAACACCATCTTAATTGTTGAGTCTTGCTGAAAAACAACCCTAAGTGAGAATTTCATGGTACAGTCTGAAAATTACATGTGTGAATGAGTGAGAGTATAGCGAGAACGGGGGTACAGCAAGCTACCATTTATTGCCAAAAACATGACACGAACGTATTACAAATCAGAAGCGGCATGAAAAATCGTTTATATATACGTTCTCGAATTACGTTTTGGACTATCTCAGTCCAATAAATTTTATGAGGGATTAATGACCATTAAAATTGCAATGATTGGCGCGGGTTCTATCGGCTTTACCCGAAAGCTGCTGGCTGACCTGTTGACGGTTCCTGAATTCGCAGATACAACGTTCAGCTTCACGGACATCGCGCAGCATAACCTGGATATGGTGACACAGCTTTGCCGACGCGATATTGAAGCGAACGGTTTGCCTGCGAAAATTGAAGCTACCCTGGATCGGCGGGCGGCCATTCAAGATGCTGATTATGTCATATGCACCATTCGGCAGGGTGGATTGGAAGCCTTTCAAACGGACATCGACATCCCGCTGAAATATGGCGTCGATCAATGTGTGGGCGATACGCTTTGCGCGGGCGGGCTGATGTACGCACAACGGACAATCCCAGTGCTGCTTGACATTTGCCGCGATATTCGGGAAGTCGCTAAACCGAATGCGCTGTTCCTGAACTACTCGAATCCGATGGCGATGAATACGTGGGCCTGTAACAAGTATGGCGGCGTGCAGACGATCGGCTTGTGTCATGGTGTACAGGGCGCGCATTGGCAGATCACAAGTTGTATCGAGCATTGGGCGAAACAGCAGGGCATGATTGACTCGCATGAAACGCTGCATCGCCGCGAGGTGGATGTCGTTGCCGCAGGGATCAACCATCAGACCTGGTTCGTGAAAGTGCAATGGCGCGGCATGGATATGATCCCGCGCTTGTTAGCACTTTTTGAAGCCCACCCGACTTATCCACAGACCGAAAAAGTGCGGATCGACGTTTTGCGCCGCTTTGGATACTACAGCACCGAGTCGAACGGTCACTTAAGCGAGTACCTGCCCTGGTATCGCAAACGTGTCGAAGAAATTCCACAATGGATCGATCTCTCAAGTTGGATCAACGGCGAAACGGGCGGCTACTTACGTGTCTGCACCGAAGGTCGCAACTGGTTCGAGACGGATTTTCCGAACTGGCTGAAAGAAGAACCGCCAAAATTTACAGCGGCGACACGCAGCGAAGAACACGGTTCGTACATCATTGAAGCGTTAGAAACAGGCCGACTGTATCGCGGTCATTTCAACGTCCCAAATCGGGCACACATTCCCAATTTGTCAGACGGCTGTATCATCGAAATTCCGGGGTATATCGATAAAAATGGGATTAATATGCCCGTCGTTGGCGATCTTTCGTTGGCGTGTGCGGCGACATGTGCCGCCAGCGTGCGTGTGCAGGAGATGGGTATGGAAGCTGCGGTACACGGCAGCGTTACGCTGCTGAAACAGGCCATGCTGCATGATCCGCTGGTCGGGGCGGTGTGCAACCCGGAGGAAGTCTGGCAAATGGTCGATGAGATGCTTGTGGCGCAGGCGCAGTGGTTGCCCCAATATCGTACTGAGGTTTCAGCGGCAAACGCAAGGCTGCATCAGCATGAGCAGGATGGAACGCGCGTCAAGCTGGTGAACACACAAGGTGCGGCGCGCCTCAAGACAAAGACGGTTGAAGAAATGTCGCTTGATAAAGCGCGAGCACGTTCCAATGCTGGCGCCGCCGATAAAGCGAATATGACGCACTAAATCAGAACAGTAGGCTTTCTTCCTGCAACGCGATCTATGAATAAGGTGGCTTGGTACGCTTAGCCACCACGATTTATGGACTCGATCAGGCTTACGGCGTAATGCAGTATCTTTGTCGTCTTCAAGCTCCCGGATTGACTGATACGTGTCTCGCTGTTGGCCTGTGCACTGATGTTCTCAATATAGCAGGGTGGAAAAGTTCGCAGTGGGAAGAACAGCCATAAAGCCAGACCCGCTGCAACATAGGTGATAACGAGAAGAAAAATGAAAAGAATAGCACAGATCATTCGCCTGAAACCTGAGGCAGAAGCCGCCTATAAACAACTGCACAGTGAAATCTGGCCTGAGATTGCCGCTGCTATTCGGGACGCAGGCATTCGCAATTACAGCATTTTCTTGAATGACGGAGTATTGTTCGCCTACTTTGAATACGTTGGCTCGGACGACGAATTTGCGGCAGCGATGGCACAAATGGCACAAGCGCCACGGATGCGCGAGTGGTGGGATTTGACAGATGCTATGCAAACCCCATTCCCTGACCGAGCCTCAGGCGCATGGTGGACGGACACAGAGGAAGTGTTTCACCTTGATTGATGCTGGTCAGGCTGCCCAAATAGACTATGTTGACAACAGGATGCGCCGCCCATGTCACCATTCGCCTTCGACTCATATACCCAAATGTGGCCGCCCTACTGTAAATCCCTCTCTGCTTTCGCATTGATACCCTTGCGCAGCTAGCCCACTTTATAGCCGAGATTGGTAATCATCTGCGTGAGGTTACGTTTAGCCAGTCCGATTAGTGAAACCGGAAGATGCTCAATAACCACATAGCCTTCCGGATTCCACTGCTGTACACGCTCAAGGATTGGTGTGAAATCCAGCTCGCCCGTCCCAATGACGGTTTCCGAAATATGAACCACGAGCCGATCCTCAAAATAGAAATCTTTCAAATGCACCGTTGCGATATAGGGTTCAAGTACATCGAACATATGATGAATCGCCGCTGCCGGATCGAATGCCGTAGGTAAATCACCTATAAAATTGCAGGGGTCAAGATTCAGCTTCAGGTGCTTGCTACCGGTACGCTCAATCACGCGCCGCACAACTTCCGGAGAGCGCAATGTCGTCGTGACGTGCGCCTCAAGCACCAAATCGACGCCAACCGCTTCCGCTACCGTAAGAATCTCGGACAGGCTTTGCACGAGGCGATCTTCTGTTTCCGGTAAATAATTATCACGATGCGGCCACCAATCACCGCGCGGATTTAAGCTGGTAGGCCGTACCCCTGCCTCTTTTACGCCCATGCGCGCTGCAAGTTTTACGATTTCCTGCGCGCCATGCACACCCGTCATGCGGACATGTTCATCGGGCGAGATGATACAGGGGTATGGCCCCCACAATTGAAGGAAAGGCAGGTCATGCGCTTCAAACAAGCCTGGCACCCGTGCCGCCACTTCTGGAAGCACTGTTTCTGCCGGAATCGAAAGATGTGCCCCAACGCCATGAAAGCCAAGCTCCGTTGCAAAGCGCAGCATCTCGTAAGAAACGTTACTCAGGTCGCCGTTGATCAGACCCAATAACCCTATTTTCATGAAGAAATTCCTCAGCATCAAAAAGACATTCAGCGACAAGCATTTGACAAGCCTGACACGTATGGTATTATAAATTATAATTTAGGAATTGCGAAGCCATTTATGCTTGTAGAACGTGCGCTCGGTAATCTTCAGATAAAAGTCCCTGTGATGAGCTATGGCACTGCGCCGCTTGCCGATCTCAAACGGCTGGTTTCCGAAGCGGATGCTGTCAGCGCAGTGCATGAAGCGCTCAGGGCAGGCATCCGGCTGTTTGATACCGCCCCATTTTATGGTAACACGTTGAGTGAAAAACGTCTTGGCAGCACGCTTGCGACGATGCCTCACGAACAAATTATCATCTCCACAAAAGTCGGACGCTTATTCGATGCCGATGCAGAAACGTTCACATGGGATTTTAGCCGCGAGGGTGTGCTGCGCAGTTTGGACGGGAGTCTCAATCGTCTCAAAGTTGATCATGTTGACATTGTGTACATCCATGATCCTGATCAGCGCCCGCAAGATTACCATACCGCTGTGCGTGAGGCTTTCCCGGCCTTGGCAGCGCTGCGCGAACAAGGCGTGGTGCGCGGAATTGGCGTCGGCATGAATCAATGGCAGATGATGGCTGACTTCATCCGTGATATTGATTTGAATGTGCTTTTATTGGCTGGACGCTACACACTTTTGGAGCAAGGTGCGCTTGATTTTTTGAACACGTGTGGTCACCGCAAAATCGGTGTGGTGTTGGGCGGAGTATTCAATTCAGGAATTTTAGCGACGGGCGCAGTATCCAGCGCAACCTACAACTATGCGCAGGCATCTGTCGAGATTCTTGAGCGTGTGCGACACATAGAAGCAACTTGCGCTGTTTATAACATACCGCTTGCCGCTGCCGCCGTACAGTTTGTGCTTGCGCATCCGGCGGTGAGCACAGCGCTTCTCGGTATGGCGTCCGCAGCCGAAGTGAGCACCAATTTATCTCTGCTCAACCAGATTATCCCGAATAGCTTATGGCGCGATTTGCAAGCTAACGGATTACTCGCTACGAATGTGTCGATCCCTGATAGCAGATCGTAGCAATATACATAGTGAAATGATGACTTCGGTCGGAGGCACATCTCCGCTCACAACGGTTGCTGCTGCCGATGATGTGCCAATGCATCTTCATCCCAAACAACGCCCAGACCAGCGCGCTCTGTAAGATGCCATATGCCGTCCTGAATAATGGGTTGTTCCGCTCGCAAAACTCGAAAGTTTACAGTATCTGCCTCGTAAGGGGACTCCTCGATCATCGTTCCTCCAAGCGCGCCAATGAGCGGTGCGTGCAAGTCGGGAAAGTAGTGTGGGATGATGCTGCTTCCTCGCTCAAGCGCTAGTGGGACTGTCTGCAAATAGCCCGTGATGCCCAGTTGATGAGTCGCGTCAGGCCGAAAAACATCCACGTGTTGAGCCAATTGGTGCATTTGTTTGAGATCGGAAACGGACTCACCAAACGCAACTGTGCAATCTGCAAATTGAGATAATTCGATCACTTTCGCGATCTCATGTGCCGCGAATGGGTCTTCCAGAAACGCCAGGTTGAACTGCGAAACGGACGTCCAGGCTGCGTGTGCACCTTTTACGGAGTCGTAAGCGGCACTCGCATCGACTGCTAATAACGCATTTGGGCCAATTACCTCACGCATGGCCGTCAACCTTTGAATGTCCAACTCACGATCTGCACCAAACGGAATCTTGAAGCGGGTGAACCCACGCGCAGATAACCGCTCAGCATCGCGCCGAAGTGCGCCGATCGGATCATCATCCCGATAGTAGCCGCAAATTGCGATGCACGGTATTGATGCCTTTGCACCACCCAACAGCCGCCATAATGGAACATTCAACGATTGTGCCCATACATCCCACAACGCGATGTCCACCAGGCTCAACGCACGCGCGTAAGCGCCTGTTTCACCGATCATGCGCATTGCATGACGGCAGCTATCCCAAATCTGACGATGGCTGCCCAGAGATTGACCGAGCACGTGCGGCGCAATATGCTGTCGAACTATCGCATCCAGCGGAAACCCACGCGAGAAACCAAAGCCTGTCCCGCAAAATTGAGCTGAATAAACACGAACAAACATGAACTCGCGCGCGCGAATGAGCTTGCCGAAAACCTTAATTGGCTCAGGCAATGGTACGACTACAGGAAACGCATCAATGCGATCAATAGCAATCATCATCCTGCCGATCTACCATCCACCATTTGCGACCCAACCGCCGTCAATACCGATAGTTTCACCAGTGACAAACGACATTTGTTCCGACGCCAACATGACCAACACAGCGGCGACTTCTTCGGCGCTGCCGAGTCGCTTCATTGGGGTACGGCGCATCACGCCTGCTATATCGACTACCCCACGGGCAACGTTCTTTTCGACCAATTCTGTATTGATGTAGCCGGGCGCTACCGCATTGACACGGATATTATATTCTGCCCACTCAACGGCAAACACCTGAGTCAGCGCGATCACACCCGCCTTCGCTGCACAATACGGCGCACGGCCAGCAAACCCAAGCCTCCCCGATAGCGACGATAGCGAAACGACGATACCGCTCACGCTTAGCCGAAGTCAGGCAGTCGATCGAGTCGTTTGGTCGCCCAATGGTCACTACGTGACCGTACAAAGTTTCCGCCCGTGTGCAGCCAATGAGTCCTGTGCGATGCGCCGAGTTTACGACATTTTCAGCGCAGATGGCAAATTGCTGGTCGCGAACTTGACGGGCGGTGACAGGGAGTTTGCGAGCACTCAGCGACCTGCCGAAGCATGGCTGGCCGACAGCCAAACCTGGTTGTTTGCGCAGTTGCAGCCGGATATTTCAGTACCCACGGCGACGGATGCCTTGATCGCACTGCACCTTGATCCGATCACGAATATGCCAACTTATCAGACGCTTGCCACGCATCTGGTCAACGCTTATGTGGATAATTTGTTTTACACCAATTGGTATTCCCAAACCAATTCCGACTTGTCGCGCCTCAAATCGCCGACAGTATCAAGGACGAGGGAGGGCAGTGCTGGTTGAGTCCAAGTACGTAATTTTCGCTCGAACCACGCCAACCCCTTGGCGAACCACGATTGAACGCCTTTGACGAATGGTTTTCACATGGAACTACTCCTCTTCATCACTTGGACACGCCTACCTTTAGCTATTCAGTATAGCGAAAAAGTGAGATCAGAGAGGTAAAGAAAAGACAAGCAAAAGCATTTGTCGGAGGAAGTTTGGGGCGGCGCAAAGACCAATTGACAGCCTAAACTACAAGTGACTTTAGGGTGCCTGGATGAACGAAATCAAGCTCAAAATGCGATTAGTAGCCAGCACGGGTCTTTTATCGCTTGCATGAGCAATACCTTCGCCAAAATTCTGCGACACCCCATACAGAGATTGAGTACAACCACGATTGATAGGTTTTGAGATTTCAGAAATTAAATCCAGTGCGCTCGTACCAATACCCTCGCCAATTATGCGGCATTTCGGAAGTTATCGAGTGGGCGAATAGCGCCAAGTGCAGTGAAACGCTGCCAAATGCTGGAAATAATATGGGGTGGAAGCGGTTCAGGGAGAGCAATAATAGTTTCATGGAGGTAGCGGCGCGCACGAAACAAGGCTTTGAGGTCGAGAATACTAAAGTCGGGTGAGTCAACACGATGCGCAGTAAGCAAAACAGCG
>Ga0209512_1000895_pt1 | contig 41601 bp, 24 predicted proteins | sample frozenSSSSmetaG_FD_184142 | JGI IMG/M metagenome (GOLD analysis project Ga0209512, IMG submission 184142) | Glacier valley bacterial and archeal communities from Borup Fiord, Nunavut, Canada, to study Microbial Dark Matter (Phase II) -... | ecosystem: Environmental > Aquatic > Freshwater > Ice >...
GTCTGACGTTCGCCGAAACGGTAAAACAAATACAACACCGGGCGGATGCCCGGCGCTCCGCCACAGTCCCCATAGCCGCGGCCAGCCGGCGCGCGGGGCGTCAGTCTGCGCGGCAGGTCGGCCGGATCAGGCCGCCGCGGTCACACCGGACGGCGGGGCCAGCAGCGGTTCCATCGCCGCATACAGGGCCTGGCAAGAGATCGGTTTGGCCAGGTGGGCATTCATGCCGGCCGCAAGACAGCGGACGGCGTCCTCGGGCATGGCGTCGGCGGTGACGGCGAGGATCGGGGTTTTGGCGACGGCACCGGGCAGGGCCCGGATCAGTCGCGTGGCGGCCAGACCGTCGACGCGCGGCATCCGCACATCCATCAGGATCAGGTCGAACGTCCCGGCCCGGGCCATGTCGACGGCCTCGTCGCCATCGGTGGCCTCGGCCACTTCGCAGCCGGCCGCCGTCAGCATCAGCCGGGCCACCTCGCGATTGGACGGATGGTCGTCGACCACCAGCACCCGGGGCGCGCGGGCCGGGCCACCGACGGCATCGGGGCCGGTGTCGGAACCGCTGTCGCCCGGGCCTGCCGCTTCGGTGGGCAGCGCTGGCATCGGCAGCCGCAGGGTGAAGGTCGCGCCCTGGCCGGGGCGGCTGTCGACGGTGACCGCGCCCCCCATGATGTCGGCATGACGCTTGACCAGGGCCAGGCCGATTCCGGCCCCGCCATGGCAGCGGCTGATGGAGTCGTCGCCCTGGACGAAGACCTCGAACAGTGCCGCGGCCCGGTCGGCATCCAGACCACAGCCGGTGTCGGCGACGGTGATGACGATGTCGCCGTCGATACGGTCGGCGACGACGCAGACGGTGCCCCGGTCGGTGAATTTGATCGCATTGCCGATCAGGTGGTTCAGCGACTGACGCAGGCGGCGGCGATCGCCGGTCACCGACCCGGCCGCGCCGGGGCGGATATCCAGGGTCAGGTCAATGCCCTTTTCAACGGCGGCGGGCCGGCCGCACGCGACAGCGGCCTTCAGCAGGGTCGGCAGGATCATCGGGTGCAGGTCCAGGGACTCATCGCCGCGCGAGACCTCCAGCACATCCTCGACCAGCATCAGCAGCGCCGCGCCCGAGCGCTGGATCTGGTCCAGCTGGCCGCGGGCCTCGGCGTCCATCGCCGGGCGGCGCGCCAGCACCTCGGCATAGCCGGTGACGCTGTTCAGCGGCGTGCGCATCTCATGGCTCATCAGGGCCAGGAAGCGGGTCTTGACGGCATCGGCCTCCTCGGCGCGACGGCGCGCGATCTGGGCCGCAAGGGTCCGCGCCTCCAGCCGGGCCACCAGACGCCGTCGGGCGGACATCACCGTGCTGACCGGCAGGGCGGTGACGACCACGGTCAGCAGGAACAGGTAGAAGATATTGAGCTGGTGGATGACCAGCGGCACCATTTCCAGACCGGGGATATCCAGCATCCGGGTCAGGCCGACCGGACCCTGACCGGTCACGGTGCTGGCTCCGCCGATCACCGCGACCAGGATCACCGCGCGAGCGACCCAGACCGGCGAGGTGCGGAAGGCGACCAGCAGCAGGGGCGGGAACACCAGGTAGAGCACGGTGGCGTAGGGCTGGATGAACACGCCCAGGGTCACCACCGTCAGCAGCACCATCAGGCCCAGGGTCTCCCGCGGCGAGGCCGGGGCCGTGTCGTGGAAACGATGCGATTTGGCGATCAGCAGCAGGGCCGGGGTGATGATCATCAACCCCAGGATTTCCATGGCCGAGTAACGCACCAGGGTGAACAGATACAGGGCGGCGGAATAGTGTTTCAGCAGCCCGGCGACCGTGTCGATCAGCAGGGCCGACGCCAGCACGGCGGGCACAACGGCCAGCAGGGCGAAATTGGCCAGACGGCGCGGACGGCGCAGGTCCAGCGCGGCTCCGCCGACCCGGCGGGCAATCAGTCCGGCCAGACAGACCTGTCCCAGATTGAGGGCGGCGTTGAGCCACAGGAAGGGCATGGGGTCGCCGCGTACGACATTGGCCAGCAGGTTGATGCCAGACAGGTCGCCAGAACAGAGATGGCCTGGCGGCGATGCAGCTGCAGCAGGGCGGCGAGCATGATGCCATTGGCCAGCCAGATGACTACGGCCCCGAAGGTCCGGGCGCTCCAGATACCGAGCAGAAGACAGGCCGAGAACAGGACCACATAGGCCCAGGCCGGCGGCCCCGAGGCCTGGCCTGCATCATGTCGAAACAGTCGCCAGCGACCGTGCATTCGGCCCCTCCTGACCAACTGAACGATCTTGATCGCACCCAGAGGTTAAATTTCAGATGCCAGCGGTTGAATTGGATTCGTCGGGTCGGCGGGCTACGGCGACGGGGCCGGCGAATCCTGCAGGGCGGCGTGCCGCGCCTGCTGTCGCCGTTCGATCAAATGGGCGACCAGCCCCAGACTCATGGCCCAGGCCGCGCCGACGCTCCAGCCCGCGAACACGTCCGTGGCCCAGTGGGCCGCCAGATAGATCCGGGTCGTCCCGACCAGCAGGGCGATCAGCATCGCCGTGCCCAGCGCGAAGACCTTGAGGCGGCGGCGCGGCAGGGTGCGGGCCAGCAGCACCCCGACCGTCAGATAGAAGACTGTCGACAGCAGGGCGTGTCCGGACGGGAAACTGGCATTGAGCGTCTCGACGGCCTGATAGATAGCCGGTGGCCGGGCCCGTTCGAATACCCCCTTGAGGCCCTCGCTGAGCGCAACCCCGCCCGCCAGGGCCAGCACCAGCAGCAGGGCCGACAGCCGTTTGCCCTGGATCAGCAGGAAGGTGACCACGATGGTCGCGAACAGACCCAGGACGGCGATGCCGCCGAGCGCTGTGATGTCGCCCGCGGCGACCTGCAGCCACCATGGCCCCCAGGCATCCGACGGATCGGCATTGGGGCGCATCGCCGCCAGCACCGCCAGATCAAAGGCCTGGCCGCCGGCCTCGCCGGTCTCGTCGGCCAGGCCGGCGAAGGTCAGGACTCCGAGGGCGACGACGAGAAGGCCGCTGAGGACGGCCAATTCAGTACGCGCCAGATGCAGGAGTCGGGACAGTTTCCCGGACAGGGTGTTGCGGATCATCGGCTGCTAACGGCCAAGCTGTCCGCGCGTTCCCCGAATGCCGACATCACGGCTTCGTGATCCAGCGGCGAGATCGCCCGTCATGCCTCTGTCATCCGGTTTCCCACAGGCTCATCCCGCCTTCTGTGACGATTCGGAGAGAAAGTGATCGTCAAGCCCGTTGACGGGTCGTTAGCCATCTGCGCCCCATATGTGGGCTTGGGGAACGCTTCGGCCACTAGATGATGTGGTCGGGACGCAACAGCAACGATCAATGATTTTAGTTCAGGGCGATATGCAATGGCTGGCGGCGAAGCTTTGAAGACGGTTGAATTCCAGTCGGTTACGACCCCGGACACGGCCGATCGCCCGCAGTTGTCGGTGGTGCCGTCCCTGCAGCTGGACCGGTCGCGCGACGATCTGCTGACCGCCTTCGGCAAGAAGACGCTCGAGGATCGCTATCTGCTGGCCGGCGAAAGCTATCAGGACATGTTCGCCCGGGTGGCCAACGCCTATGCCGACGACGCCGACCATGCCCAGCGCGTCTATGACTATATGTCCAAGCTGTGGTTCATGCCCTCGACGCCGGTGCTGTCGAATGGCGGGGCCGACCGCGGCCTGCCGATCAGCTGCTTCCTGAACGCCGTCGGCGACAGCCTGGACGGCATCCAGTCGGTCTGGAACGAGAATGTCGCCCTGGCCTCAAACGGCGGCGGCATCGGCACCTACTGGGGCGGCGTCCGCTCCATCGGCGAGAAGGTCAAGGGCGCGGGCCAGACCAGCGGCATTATCCCCTTCATCCGCGTGATGGACTCCCTGACCCTGGCAATCTCGCAGGGCTCGCTGCGTCGCGGGTCAGCCGCTGTCTATCTGGACGTCCACCATCCCGAGATCGAGGAGTTCCTCGAGATCCGCAAGCCGTCGGGCGACTTCAACCGCAAATCCCTGAACCTGCACCACGGCATCAACATCACCGACGCCTTCATGGAGGCTGTGCGTGACGGCGGCACCTTCGACCTGCTGTCGCCCAAGGATCAGGCAGTCATCCGCACGGTCGACGCGCGGAACCTGTGGCAGAAGATCCTCGAGATCCGCCTGCAGACCGGCGAGCCCTATCTGATCTTCTCCGACACCGTGAACCGCCAGATGCCGCAGCATCAGCGCGATCTGGGCCTGAAGGTGAAACAGTCCAACCTGTGCTCGGAGATCATGCTCCACACCGGTCGCGACCACCTGGGGGTGGACCGGACGGCGGTATGCTGCCTGTCGTCGGTCAATGCCGAGACCTTCCTCGAATGGCGCGAAGAGCCGAAATTCATCGAGGACGTGATGCGGTTCCTCGACAATGTACTGGAAGACTTCATCCGTCGCGCCCCGCCGGAGATGGCCGCAGCCGTCTATTCAGCGAAGCGCGAGCGGTCGGTGGGTCTGGGGCTGATGGGCTTCCACTCCTTCCTGCAGGCGCAGGGTGTGGCCTTCGAAAGCGCCATGGCCAAGTCGTGGAACATGCGGTTATTCAAGCACCTGCGTCGCGAGGCTGACAAGGCCAGCCGTCTGCTGGCCGAAGAAAAGGGTGCCTGTGAGGATGCTGCGGAGCGCGGCGTGATGGAGCGGTTCAGCCACAAGCTGGCCATCGCCCCGACTGCCTCGATCTCGATCATCTGCGGCGGCACCAGCGCCGGCATCGAGCCGATCCCCGCCAACATCTATACCCACAAGACCCTGTCGGGTTCCTTCGCAGTCAAAAACCCCTATCTGGAGAAGATCCTTGGGGAAAAGGGTCTGGATACCGATGCCATCTGGTCGTCGATCCTCGAGCATGAGGGCTCGGTCCAGCATCTCGAGGGCCTGAACGACGACGAAAAGTCGATCTTCAAGACCGCCTTCGAACTGGACCAGCGCTGGATCGTCGAACTGTCGGCTGACCGTACCCCCGAGGTCTGCCAGGCCCAGTCGATCAACCTGTTCATCCCGGGCGACGTCAACAAATGGGACCTGCACATGCTGCACTGGTCGGCGTGGGAGCGGGGCCTGAAATCCCTCTATTATCTGCGTTCCAAATCGGTGCAGCGGGCCGCCTTCGCCGGTTCGGAGGACAAGGTCGAGGCCGAGATCGACCCGAACCAGCCCGATCTGTTCAGCGCCGCCCCCACCAACTACGATGAGTGCCTCGCCTGTCAGTGAGGTTCGGGGTCGGCCCTGTCAGGGCCGGTGTCCCCTATCAACACGCCCTCCAGTGGAACCGACGTGCCGCTTGCCCGTTCGGGTTCAGGTCTCACATTGCGAAAATGTGTGTTGGCGAACAGGGGCTTCTGCTACAGGATTGCCTATCGCTAACGGACTGAGGGGCCGTTGATGCGTCTGGTGACTATCTTGTCTGGAATGGGGATGGCGCTGATCTGCGCCAGCGCCAATTCGGCCGGGTCCCAGACGGCACCGACGTCCTGGATCGTCGATACGGCCGTGATCCCGGGGGCCGAGCCGCCGGCCACCGTCGCCGAACTTCTGATCCAGCTTGATCATAATATGCCGTTCGACGCGCAGGACGCGGGTGGATTCGGTCCGTCCTTCGACGCCTCGACCGGACTCGTCGATCCTGCGGCCGCGGGAGAGCCGCGTGCTATTGATCGCCGCGATGTCTGGTTCGAGACTCCTGAGTTCACCGATCGTCTGCGTCTGCGCACCGAAGGTGCGCTGCGCCGTGCCGACGGAGCCCCCGTGCCGATCAGCCCGCTGGATCCTGCGGCGCTCGAGGCCGAACACTATGACGTCAGCTACACCCGCGGCTGGCCCGCGACCCTGGGCTATACCGCCTCGGGTCTCGAGGTGACCCTGATCCCCCATGCCGGCGTCGGCGTCGGTACGCGGGGCGGTACGGCCGAGGCGGGAGCCATGCTGCAGATCGGCACCGATATGGAACGGCTGGTCCCCGCCGGTCGGACGGCCTTCGGCGAACGGGCCCGGTGGTACATCTATGCCGCCGGCTCTGGCCGCGCTGTCGGCTATAATTTTGCCCGCACCCGCGATGGCGACTTTGCCCGCTCCGGCGTCAGCCACGACAGCAGCAATTTCATCGGTGACGCCTCGCTGGGTGTCGCCTACCGCAAGGGTGACGTGCAGAGCTCGATCGGTGTGATCTATCGCGAACTGGGTCCGTCGGACCTGCGCACCGGCTACGGTGTCGATACCGATGTGTCCGAAGGCGTCATCGCCTTCCAGTTGTCGATCAAGCCGGGCTGGTGATCAGGGCCTGACGGCCGGATCGACCGCCACTATGCCCTCGCGCCGGTCGTCGGCACCGCCATCCCAGCGACCGTCCCGCCACACCCCGCCGTGCAGGCCCGAGTTCTCGGTGGAATTCGGCCGCAGAACGATGCCGCGCGCGGCCATGGCGGTCGCGAGGGGGGCGCTGAACCGTTCGGTATCCGCGCCGAAGCCGTCGCCCTTGGCCACCAGATTGGGCAGGTCGAAGGCGGCCTGGACCGGCAGGTTCCAGTCCAGAACCCCGATCAGGGCCTTGGCGTTATAGGCCAGAATCGAAGAGCCGCCCGGTGAGCCCAGCGCCCCGACCAGCTGCCCCTGACGATCCAGAATAATCACCGGCGACATCGATGAGCGCGGTCGTTTGCCCGCCGCGACCGCATTGGCGGCGGGACCGCCGTCGGCGCGGTCGGGCTCGAACGAAAAGTCGGTCAGCTGGTTGTTGAGGAAGAAGCCGCCGCTCATCCGGCCCGAGCCGAACACGCTCTCGACCGTGGTGGTCATGCTGACGGCGTTGCCGGCGGCGTCGACGATGACGAAATGCGAGGTGCCCGCCGGTTCGGCCGTGGCGTCAGGCCCCCGGAACACGCCGCCGGGCGGCACCCCAGCTTCGGCCGCGCCGGTCAAGCCCGGGGCGAGGGCGGCGCGACCGGCGACATAACCGGGATCCAGCAGGCCGGCCACCGGCACCCCGACAAAGCCCGGATCGGCCACATAGCGGTTCCGATCGGCGTACATCAGCCGCTGCAACTGGGCGAAGGCGGTCCATGCGGCGGCGCTGTCGGCACCCCGGTCGATGTCCGGGGTCTGATCCGCCATGGCCAGCAGCTGCAGCAGGGCCACGCCGCTGGACGGCGGCGGCGGCACACAGATCACATAGACGCGGTAGGGCCGGCACAGGGCCCCACGCTCGATCGGGCGATAGGCGGCGATGTCGTCGGTCGTCAGCCCACCGGGCCGAGGCTGTTGCGCCACTGTGGCGGCGATCCCCTCGGCAATCGACCCGCGATAGAAGGCCTCGGCCCCGCCGGTGGCGATCCGGTCCAGCGTCTCGGCATAGGCCGGATTGCGCAGGCGGTCGCCGGCGACATAGCGGCCGCCGTCGGGCCGGGTGAAATAGGCCTCGGCCCAGGGCGTATGCGCCTTGGCACCGGAGTCGGCGATCATGCCGGCCAGACGCGGACTGACGATGAAGCCGTCGCGGGCCAGGGCCTCGGCATCCCCGAACAGGGTGTTCCAGGCCAGGGTGCCGTGGTCGTGTTGCGCCTGCCCCAGCATGGCCACCACGCCGGGCACGCCGGTCGATCGTCCGCTCAGCACCGCCTCGGCGAAGCGCAATGGCTTGCCGTTCTCATAGAAGAGGCGGGGCGTGGCCGAGGCCGGGGCGGTCTCGCGCCCGTCATAGGCGGTGACCTCGCCCGTGGCGGCATCGAAATACATCATGAAGGCCCCGCCGCCGAGGCCCGAGGACTGGGGCTCGACCAGCCCCAGCACCGCCTGCACCGCCACGGCGGCATCGACGGCCGAGCCACCGCGTCGCAGCACCGCCATCCCGGCCGCGACCGCCAGCGGATTGGCGGCGGCGATGAACGGGCCACGGGCCGGCGCTGCCTCGATAGCGGGGGCCGGGGCAGCCGCAGCCGGCGGGACGGCCCCGAAGTCCGGCAGGCTGCCGCAGGCCGCGGTCAGGGCCATGACTGCCGACAGAGACAGGGCGACGAGCGGCGAACGGACTGGGCGCATGGACGGTCTCGGGCGTAGTGACGGACAGCCTTCAGACCTAGGCCGCGGCCTAGGTTTCGCCAAGCCCGGAAAAACTGCCCGAACCCGCTTGCGCCCCGCCGGTCGAGCGGCTAGATACCCGCCCTCGCCGTAAAGGCCTGTGCGCACCCGTAGCTCAGCTGGATAGAGCACCAGACTACGAATCTGGGGGTCGGGCGTTCGAATCGCTCCGGGTGCGCCATTTTTCCTGAATAAGATCCGGTCCTTACGGGCCCCGTTGAAGCAGTCCCGAGCTCTTGCAGCGTGGCTACAGTGCCTGTTGCGGGCGTACCTACTCCTGATCCCGCTGCGCTTTTGCCGCACGGCGGCGGATCAGGGCCTTGACCTTGGTCTGGCCGTCGTTGGTGCCCTGCGCCCTGTTGGCCTTCAGAATGTAAATCCGCGCTGTGTGGGCCGTAGCGTGTTCCAACTGGACAATAGTCTGGAGCTCGGAGGTCCCGCCATAAGCGAGTTTCTTCCACGGGCGCGGCGCAGTCCGCGGAGTCGGAGAAGTCGCGGGCAAGACCCTGTGGACCCAGCCGCTCAAGCAGCGATCGCCAGCCTGGTTCATGGCGCGAATGGCTGTACGTTCAAGCAATTGACTGGGGCGCTTGTCTTCAGGCTTGTCGGACCCGACGCCACGCCTGAGTGGGCGGGCCGCCCGGTCTGGCGGCGCGAACAAAGATATTCGCGCTCGTGTGAGCGAATATTGACTCGATCCAATTCTCGTGTCCCACTGCACTCAAGCTCCGACGTTCATGATCGGAGTACGGGAGGGAAAACGATGAAAGCGATGCTATTCGCCTCGGCCTGCGCGGCGGCCATGTCGAGCCTCGTGCCCGGGGCCGCCCACGCGTCAACGCTGTTCCAGGATGGAAGCCAGGCCACGAGCCAGCCGGCGACCGGGACGACCACTGCGCGGGAGCGCCGGGAGCGCCAGACGACCACTCTGGACGAGGTCGTCGTGACGGCGACCCGCCGAACAGAAAAACTGCAGGATGTTCCGCTCAGCATCACCACCCTGTCGCAGGATGATCTGAATGAGCGCGGCATCGTCAACTACGACGGACTGGCCACGGCCACACCCGGTGTGGTGCTGAACCGGGCGTCGGCCAATTTCAATAATTTCACAGCCCGCGGCATCGCGACCAACGGCTACGGCGCAAACCTGCAGAGTACGGTCGCCATCTATCTCGACGAGTTGCCGATTTCGTCGAACGGCAACTCGACCATTCTGGATCCCAGCCTGTACGACGTGGAGCGGATCGAATTCCTGCGCGGGCCTCAGGGAACCCTGTTCGGTTCGGGGTCTTTGGCCGGTGCCTTGCGCATCCTGACCCATGATCCGGACCCCACGGGCTTTGACGCTTCCGCCCTGGTCGACCTCGGAACGATGAGCGAGGGCGGTCTGCGCCAGCGCTATAATGCGATGGTCAACATCCCGCTGATCGACGATCAGCTGGCGCTGCGGATCGTGGGCTTCTCGCGGAACGAGGAGGGCTGGGTCGACAATGCCGGCACCGGAATCAAGGACTCAAACAGTTTGGTCCAGTACGGCGGGCGAGCGATCCTGCAGTGGGAGCCGACGGACCGGTTCACGGCGCGGCTGATGTATTCGAAAGAAGTCAGTAACCCGCACGACTCCTCGTTGACCAATCCCAACCGGGGTGAATACGTCCGGTTCACGGATCGGCCCGATCGCTTTCAGAGCGACATGACGAACTACAATGCAACGTTGGAATATCAGTTCGACGGTGCGCGTCTGACCAGTTCCACGACCCTCTCCGACTACGCGGGCCTTTTCTATGTCGATCTGGCCGGCACCTATGCGCAGGCCTTTCCCTTCGCACTGGACGCCGACGCCTGGGACAAGACCTTCGTACAGGAGGCGCGGCTGGTGTCCGATCCGGGCGGTCGCGTCGACTGGTCCATCGGCGGCTTCTACACCCGCAAGCGCCGGGACGTGGACTACGGTTACCGGTCTAACGAGGCCTTCCTTGCGGCCCAGGGGTTCACCGGCCTGCCGGACGAATACTATCTGCGCTTTAATTCGCATTTCGTCAGCCACGAGATCGCCGCCTTCGGCCAGCTGACCTATCGGTTCACGCCCGACCTGTGGGTGACCGGCGGTGTGCGCTACGGCAAGACTGACGCCCAGGGCTTTACTGAGCAGGGCGGCTACAACTCCGACTATCTGACACGGGCGTATCTGGCGAAGTTTTTCAACATTCCCTCGCCGGGCCCGCTTAACGTCACTGTGGTCGCGCCGGTCGCAAGTGCGGGGGTCAAGGCCGAGGAGGAGGGGCCGTCGTACCGGCTCAGCCTGTCCTGGCGTCCGAATCCAGCGATCACGACCTATGCGGCGGTTTCGACCGGCTTCCGGCCGCCGATCGTGAACGCGCGCGCCGGGGACCCGCCTCCGCCCCTGTTTCCGTCGGACATCGTCATTCCCTACGGCGCCACGTCCGACAATCTGGTCAACTATGAGCTCGGGGTGAAGGGCCGCTGGTTCGATGGCCGGCTCTACGCTGATGCTGCCCTGTACTGGATTGACTGGAACGATATCCAGGTTCAGGCCAACCGCGTTTCGGACTCGGTCCAGTTCGCCACCAATATCGGCGGCGCGACCAGCAAGGGGCTGGAGGTCTCGGTCATTGCTATTCCCGCCGATGGCTGGACGGTGGCCCTGACTGGAGCCCTCAACGAAGCGAAGGTGGACGATCTGACACCCGCGGAAGCAGCCATATCGGGTGCGGTGCTTGACGCCCGGCTGGCCGGTCCGGAAGTCTCGGGGTCTCTACGCGTGAACTATGAATGGCAGCCATGGGCAAACGTGCTGGCGAACGCTTCCGTTGCCGTGTCCCACGTGGGCAGCTTCCCCAACGCCTTCCCCAACACACCGGGTCAACCGCTTGTGCCCCTGCCGACCTATGACGAAGTTGAATCCTATACCTTCGTGAATGCGAATCTCGCGTTCGCCTTCGATCAGGTCACGGTGGCGGCCTACGTCGAGAACGTCTTCGACGATCACTCGATCAACTACATCCATCCCGAGGCCTTCATCGACGCCCGCTATGGCCGCCTGCGGCCGCGGACCATCGGTGTACGCGTCGGCTACGAGTACTGAGGGTGGCTGCATCTTCGAAGACCACACTCCCGGGCGCGCCTGCGCGCCCGGGAGGTCGGGCCTGGTTCGTTCTGGCGGTCCTGTGCTTCGTCTATATGCTCAACTTCCTGGACCGGCAGCTGCTGTCGATCCTGGCCAAGCCGATCCAGGATGAGCTGGGCGTTACCGATGGGCAGCTGGGGCTGATCACGGGGCTCTATTTCGCGCTGTTTTACTGCATCCTGGCGATCCCGATCGGCTGGCTGGCGGATCGCACCAACCGGGTGCGCATCCTGTCCCTGGCCATCGCGCTGTGGAGTGCCGCGACGGCGGCCTGCGGGCTGGCGAACAACTACTCACAGTTGGCGGCGTCGCGCATGGCTGTGGGCGTGGGTGAGGCCGGTGGGGTGCCGCCGTCCTATGCGATCATCTCTGACTATTTCCCGCCGGGCACGCGCGGTCGGGCGCTGAGCCTGTTCAATTTCGGCCCGGCCATCGGTCAGGCCCTGGGCGTGGCCTTCGGGGCCTCGATCGCGGCGGCCTATTCCTGGCGTGACGCCTTTATCTGGGTCGGTGTGATCGGGGTGGTCACGGCGCTCGGCGTCTGGCTGTTCGTGCGCGAGCCCAGGAAGGGTGGGCTGGATGTTCCGCTTCAGACCCAGACCCCCGTCGACGCTGCGCCGGTTGAGCGCAGCGGCTTCTGGGCGACCTGCAAGATGTTCTTCTCCAACCCGGTCCTGCGTGGCATGGCCTTCGCCTGCGGGGCCACCCAGTTCGTTACCTATGCCTTCCTCAATTTCGCGACCCTGTTCCTGATGCGCGAAAAGGGCATGCGTCTGGAGGAGGTCGCCGTCTGGTACGCCCTGCTCGTCGGCATCGGGGTCAGTGCCGGGATGTTCGCGTCCGGCTGGCTGATCGATCGGTTCGCCAAGCGTTCAAAGGCGGCCTACGCCTATCTTCCGGCCGTCGGTCTGGCGATCGCCGCGCCGTTGTTCGTCGGCTTTATCTGGGCCCCCAGCTGGCAACTGGCGTTGGTGTTTCTCGCCCTGCCAATGGGTCTGAACTATTTCTACCTCTCGCCTGCGGTTACCCTGATTCAGGAAGAGGTGAAGCCCAACCAGCGGGTGCTCAGCGGTGCCCTGCTTCTGCTGGTGATGAACCTGATCGGCCTCGGTCTGGGGCCGACCTATCTGGGCGCGGCCAGCGACTTCTTCAGCGCCAGCCACCCGGACAATTCCCTGCAAATGGCCTTCTACAGCCTGGTTCCGTTTTACGGGGTGGCGATCGCCATGTTCCTCGGCCTGGCTGCGAAGATTCGTCGGCAGGCCCGTCAGGAGGTGACGTCATGATCCGATCCACATTGTGCGCGCTGGCGACCCTCGCCGTGGTCGGTTGCGCCCATGTCCCCGCGGCTTCGGCCCAGCCGGTCGTCGACGCGCCGGCCGGTGCGGTTCGAGGGCAGGCCCTGGACGGGGTCAATGTCTTCAAGGGCATTCCCTATGCCCTGCCACCTTCCGGCTGGCGGCGCTGGAAGCCGCCGGCAGAGATGCCGCGCTGGCGGCAGACGCGGGACGCCACCGCGTTCGGCCCCGCCTGCCACCAGATGATCTCGCGAGGAACCAGCATCTACGCTGCGGCCGAAGCCCCCCAGATGAACGAGGACTGCCTGTCCCTGAACATCTGGACTCCGGCAGACGCAGCAAACGCGCCGGTATTTGTCTGGATTCATGGCGGTGCCCTGACCAATGGGGCCAGCAGCGAAGCCATGTACGACGGTGCGAGGATGGCGGCCGACGGGGTGATCGTCGTCTCGATCAACTATCGTCTGGGTGTGCTCGGCTATCTGGCCCATCCGGAACTCAGCAGCGAATCCCGCAAACATGTGTCCGGCAACTATGGCCTGCTGGACCAGATCGCGGCGCTGCGTTGGATCGAGCAGAATATCGCGGCCTTTGGCGGTGATCCCGCCAACGTCACCATCGCCGGGGAGTCCGCCGGTGCGCTGAGCGTCATGTATCTGATGGCCGCGCCCCAGGCCCATGGACTGTTCGACCGGGCCATCGTCCAGAGCGGCTATATGCTTTCCACGCCCGAACTGCGGTCCAGCCGCTATGGCGATCCGTCTGCAGAAGGGATTGGCTTCTGGCTGCAGACCCAGCTCGGTGAGAGCAATCTTTCTGGTCTGCGCGCCATGGACGCCCAGACGCTGACGGAGCGGGCAATCCAGGCGGGTTACGTGCCCTGGGGCACGATTGACGGTGAGGTTCTGCCCGAGCAACTGGTCGAAATCTTCGATCGCGGCGAACAGGCACCTGTGCCGCTTCTGGTTGGTTTCAACCAGGGCGAAATCCGCTCGCTGCGCGCCCTGGCACCGCCGGCCCCGGCGGACGCGGCGACCTATGAGCAGGCGGTTCGCCAGAGATACGGCGACCTGGCCGACGCCTTTCTGGCCCTGTATCCGTCAAGCAATGTCGCAGAGAGCGTTCTGGAAGCTCCGCGGGACGCCCTCTATGGCTGGACGGCCGAGCGTATGGCGCGCCGCCAGACCGCGCTCGGACAATCGGCCTTCCTCTATCTGTGGGACCATGGCTATCCGGCCGCAGACGATGCTGATCTGCACGCCTTCCACGCCTCGGAGATCCCCTATGTGTTCGGTGCCCGCGACCGAACGCCGCCGCGCTGGCCCGCCATACCGGATACCGCGACCGAGAACGGCCTGTCGGACGCCATGCGTGCCTACTGGACCAGTTTTGCGCGGTCCGGGATGCCGAGTGCGCCGGGCCAGGCCGAATGGCCCGCCTATGGTCAGAGCCGCAGCTACATGGCCTTTGAAGAGGGGCCGGTCGCCAGCGAGCGCCTGATGCCGGGCATGTACGAACTGCGGGAAACCGAGGTGTGTCGTCGCCGGGTGACCGGTGGAACCCCGTGGAACTGGAACGTCGGAATCGTCGCCGCGCAGCTGCCGCCAGCAACCCCGCCGTGCCCATGATCGACGGCAGCATGCAGGCGTTTGATCTGACACTCGACAAGTTTCTGGACCACGCCGCGAGGTGGAGTCCGGAGACCGAGGTCGTCACTGCGCGGGATGACGGGCGTGCGGATCGCATCGGCTACGCCGCCCTGCGGCAACGCAGTCTGAAAACCTCGAAGGTTCTGGCCGACCTGGGGATTAAGACGGGTGACCGTGTGGCGACGCTGGCGTGGAACAGTCAGGCGCACGTCGAGGTCTGGTACGGGATCATGGGTATGGGGGCGATCTGCCTCACCCTGAACCCGCGTCTGACCGAGGCCCAGCTGGCGAGCATGGTGGTTCAGTCGGAGGCGCGGATCCTGATCGCCACCGGCGATCTGGCCCCGCTGGCCCGCCGCGTTGCTGCCCGGGTGCCGATCATTGAGCGGGTGTTGCTGATTGATGCCACGGACGGAGACCTGACCGGCGGAAAACCGGCGGTCGAGGCGCTTGAGCCCCTGCTGGCTGACGCTTCGGCAGACGTAGTCTGGGGTCAATTCCCGGAAACATCGCCGTCCGGCCTGTGTTTCACATCGGGCACCACCGGGGCCCCCAAGGGTGTTACCTACACTCACCGCTCCAGCTATCTGCATACGCTGCGCCTGCTTCAGGCCGATGTGATGCGGATATCCTCGACCGACGCCATTCTGGCCGCGGTTCCCATGTTCCACGCCAACGCCTGGGGGCTGCCTTTCGCTGCTGCCGCGGCGGGGGCCCGACTGGTGCTTCCCGGGCGCAATCTGGACGGTGCCAGCCTGGCCAACCTGATCAACGCCGAGTCGGTAACGATCGCGGTCGGGATCGGCACGGTCTGGCTCGGCGTCGTTGAGCATCTGGAAACCTACGGTGGCGAGACGCCGACCTTGGAACGTATTGTCGTCGGGGGTGCCCCAATGTCCCCCGTATTGATGCAGCGGATCGAGAAGCGGCTGGGTGTGATCGTTCAAACCAGTTGGGGGATGACCGAACTGTCGCCGCTGGGCACCTGCGCGCCACCGGTTGATCCGGGCCGATCGGCCCAGCTTTCGGGCCGTCCGGCCATCGGCATCGATCTGCAACTCGCCGATGCGGACGGACGGGCCCTGCCAGAACAGCGCGGGGTTGAGGGGCACCTGTATGTGCGCGGTTCCGCCGTCATCGACCGGTATTTCGGTGACCCGAACTCGGCGACCGACGCCGATGGCTGGTTCGATACCGGCGATCTGGCCCGCATTGATGCGGACGGTAATCTGATCGTCACCGGTAGGGCCAAGGACCTGATCAAGTCGGGGGGAGAGTGGATCAACCCGGCAGAAATCGAGGCCGTCATAAGCGCTCATCCATCCGTCTCGCTTGCGGCCGTGATCGGCCGGCTGGATCCGAAATGGGGCGAGCGACCGGTCCTTGTGGTACAGACCCGCGAGGCCCACACCACCAGTGACGACGACCTTCTGGCGGCCCTGCGTGGCCGGGTCGCGCCGTGGTGGATACCCGATGCTGTGATCCGGCTGGACCAGATTCCCTTGGCCCCGACGGGCAAGATCGACAAGATGCGTTTGAGAGTTGACTATGGCGGCTGCTAGCAAAAAATCCGACATTCCTCAGGCTGAAACCCGCGCTGAGGCGGCTGCAGCGGCCAAGCCGCGCCGTCGCCGGACCAAGGTTGAGCAACGCGCCGACAAGATGGAGCAGATCCTCGACGCGGCCGAGTATCTGTTCTCCCGGCACGGTCTTTACGGGGTGACCCTGAAGGATGTGGCGCAGCGGGTCGGGGTCCACCACACCCTGCTCAACTACTATTTCACCGACAAGAAGAAGCTGTTCGATGCCGTGATCGGTCGGCGCGCTGAGGTAACCGTGGAGCTGCGCATGGCAGCGCTGGACAGCTATGACGCAAAGACCAGGGGCAAGCCGACGGTGGAGGGCGCGCTGCGCGCCTTCCTCGATACCGACCTCGATCTCTACAGTCAGGGCGGCGAGAACTGGAAGAACTACGGCGCTCTGGGCGCACAGGTTTCAAACACCACCTATGGTGCCGAGCTGATGGACCTGCATTTCGATCCGGTGGTCCTGCGGCTTATCGATATCCTGAAGAAGGCGCTGCCCGGCTGTGCCGAGGAAGACATCTTCTGGGGCTACCATTTCGTCACCGGGGCCCTGATGCTGACCCTGGCCCGCACCGGCCGGATCAACCGTCTGTCCGGCGGCCTGTGTGATTCTGACGATTTCGTCGCGGTGAAGGACCGGATGGCCAGCTTTATGGCGGCCGGCTTCCTGACCATCTGCAAGACGCCTTCCGGGACCGCGCAATAGCGCACCTCCGACCGGTTCAATCCATCGACAAACGGAGTTCAACGATGACGCTTCAAGGGCGGATCGCGATCGTGACGGGTGCGGGCGGGGGCCTGGGTCGCCAGCATGCCATCTATCTGGCTCGCAAGGGTGCGCGAGTGGTGGTCAACGACCTCGACTCCGCAGCGGCGGATAGCGTTGCCGCCGAGATCGCGGCCGCGGGTGGCTCGGCGATCGCCGTGGCAGGTTCGGTAACCGACGAGGCCGGGGTGCAAGCCATGGTGGCGAGCACTGTCCAGAAATGGGGCCGCATCGACATCCTGGTGAACAATGCCGGCATCCTGCGCGACAAGAGCTTCGCCAAGATGGAAATGTCGGACTTCCGTCTGGTGGTCGATGTGCACCTGATGGGCGCGGCTATCTGCTGCAAGGCTGTCTGGGGCATCATGCGCGAACAGGGCTACGGCCGCATCGTCATGACGACATCGTCATCGGGGCTGTACGGCAATTTCGGCCAGGCCAACTATGGCGCGGCGAAGATGGCCCTGGTCGGTTTGATGCAGACCCTGGCCATCGAGGGCGAGAAAAACAATGTGCGGGTGAACTGTCTGGCGCCGACCGCAGCGACCGGCATGACCGAGGGGGTGCTGTCAGGTGAGCAGCTGTCGCAGCTGGACCCAGCCTTGGTGAGCCCGGCCCTGCTGGTGCTGGTCGGCGAGGATGCACCGACGCGCGCCATCGTCTGCGCGGGTGCCGGTCATTTTGCCCGGGCGTTCGTCAGCCTGACTCCCGGTCAGTACATCGGCGGCGAAGCGGATGCGGGCGAGCAGGTTGTTGCCCGGTGGGCGGCGATCTCGGATCCGGATGGTGCGATCGTACCGGACTACGGTTTCATGCAGGCCGAGCGTGAAGTGGCCAGCGCCAATGCGAGCCGTCAGCCCGCGTTGACGGAGGCCTGATCGGGAACCCGATCCCGGACCGGGTGGAGAGATCATGACGACGTCGACCGACTTTTCCCGTCGCGGCACCCTGCTGGGGGCCGGTGCCATGGCTCTGGGTGGCTGTGTGTCGCTCCCGGCTGCAGCCGCAACCATTGACGGGGTGGCGGAGCGTCTGCGACCAGCGCTGGACCGAGCATTGGTTGATGGCAGCACCAGCCTGTTAGTTATGCAGGCTGGTGAGATATTGGCGGAACGCTACGCTCCGGGCTGGGCGACGGACCGGCCGCGCGAACTGGCGTCGGTCGCCAAAAGTATCGTCGCCGTCCTGATCGGCATGGCGATCGAGGACGGGTTCGTCGACGGCCTGGAGCAGTCCGCCGCTGAATTCATTCCGCAATGGCGCGACGATGCCCGGCAGGCCATCACGCTTCGCCATCTGATGAGCATGACCTCCGGACTTGACGACGTCGGTCTGGCGTTGCGCAACGTCACGGGCGACCAGTTCGCGATCAATGCCGCGGCTCCGCTGCGAGACCCGCCGGGAACCCGCTGGGCCTACAACACCGCCGCCTATCACCTGCTGTTCCACCTTTTGCTACGGGCGACCGGTGAAGGGGTCGAGCCCTATGCGCAGCGGAAGCTGTTGGGGCCGCTGGGCATGGAGGATACCCATTGGGTCACCAGCACGGGCCGGGGCGAGCAGGGCCCGGTGACGAACTACTACAGCGCGGCCTCGACAGCGCGGGATCTCGCCCGGTTCGGCACGCTGGTCCTGAACGGCGGGCGTCACGACGGGCGACAGCTGGTCAGGGCCGACTTCCTGCAGACCTTGACCACGTCCTCCCAGGCCCTGAACCCGTCCTATGGCCTGCTGTGGTGGTGCAACGCGGTGCCGGGCTTTGACGCCACCGGACGGGTCGGTGGCTATCGCTTCCCCCGTTCGCCGAGAGATACGGTGGCGGCCCTCGGTGCCGGGGGGCAGGCCGTCCTGCTGGTCCCTTCCCGGAGATTGGTGATTGTGCGTCAGGGCAATCCTCCCGCTGCTCCGTCACTGTTCGACGATCTGATGTCTTCCGTTGTCGAGGCGCTCGACGTGTGACGGAGCGGCGATCCGGACGACCAGTCACCGGCTGAGATGAACTGACAGCCGCTGTCTTGGGGCGTCAGCGCCCTGTATTGGTGACGAAGCGACACTGGCCCGGCAGGGCGGTCAGGGCGTGGCAAGAGGCAGGGAACGCAGCCGGGTCCGGGGCGCGGCCGGTGGTGATCCAGTGGTCCAGGGCCAGCAGGGCCGTCAGATAGCCGGCGTCCTCCAATTTGCTGTGCTGATCCTCGTCGGTCGCGACCTGGACCAGCAGATGGGATCGCCCCGCCGCGGCCACGGTGTCGGCATAGACGCCCTCGACCTCGTAGCTGACCGTCGGGTCGTGCAGGGCGTGCATCGTCAGGGTCGGCAGCACGATCAGGCCGGACAGGTCGGCATCATAGGCGAGACGGGCCACCCCATCGGGATCGGCACTGAACCGCTCGATCCCGGCGTTCAGCGCCGCGTCGTCGCCGGACCCGCTGTAGACGGTCGTGGCATTGTCGAACGGGTTGAGACCGCCCAGCCGCTTCTGCACCATGTCCTGGAACAGGAAGGTGGCCCAGGTCAGGTGGCTGACCAACTGGTCCTCCTGAACCCCGGTGACGGCCAGGATGTCCCGCAGGTGGGCGGACTGGGCCGGGGTGCGCCGCGCGGGGGGGTGGTCGACGCCAGTGCAGGCGTCGACCCGTTCGCGCAGTTGACGGCGGGTCAGGCCGCTGTCCGGGGTCAGCCCTTGCCAGACCGGATAGGAGGTGTCGTCCGCTGAGGGATGGTTGCGACAGAAATACTGGTAGACGGCCCGCAGGTCCGCACGGAATTGATAGGCCCGCGTCCCGCCAGAAAGAACACCGTTGGTGGTCAGGACGCCGTCGTAGTTATTCCTGCCGTCTACATCGAGGGCGTAGAGTTCCGATGCCTTGGCCGCGACGTTTCCACCCCAGGACTGGCCGTGCAGGATGGTGCGCTCCGGGCGTCCGAACCGGTCCCAGAACAGTTGGCGACTGTTGTCCGTGTCTTCGGCGGCCATGCGCACACCATAGCCGCCGCGGCGATAGGTGGAGCCGATCCAGGCATAGCCGGCGCGTACCATGACCGAAAACCGGTCGAGGTCTTCCAGCGGATCTGCAGCCTCGGGTGTGCCGGTGCGGGGACCACCGTGAGCATGGACGACCAGCCGGTGGTTCCAGTTGGCCGGCATGGCGATGATGTACCAGGCCCCGTTCGCGTCCTGACCCGAGAGACAACGGGTTTCCGGGCCCAGGGATGCCGGGCAGGGCAGGGGGGAGGTCTCCGCCGCAGGGGTCTGCGCCTGTGCCGTTGCAGACATCAGGAGCAGGCCGGAAAAGAGGAGAATCAGACGTTTCATCGATCAGCTCTCACAAGGGGGCGGCGCGGGCCACCGGAGCCCGCGCCTGTGGTAATCAGAAGCTCTTCGAGACGCCGATGTACCAGGACCGTCCATAGGGACGCTGGACCGACCCGAGATAGCCGTTTTCGGCCAGGGACGGGCCCTCATCCGTCAGGTCCCGCACCCCGATGCGCACACGGGTGCCGGAGGCTATGCCGGCGTTTTCGAACTCATACTGGCCATAGAGATTGCCGACCAGCTGGGAGGCGACCACCCAGGGGGTGCCGGTATTGCTGAGCAGGCTGGTCTGTTCGACCTCGCTCACATACTGGGCCGAGGCCCCGACCCGCCACGGGCCCTTGCGCCAGATGAAGGTCGAACTGACTTTCCATTCAGGACGCCCGTTCTGGGCGATAAGCTGGCTGGAGTCCGGCAGCGGCGTCAGGGCATTGATGACGCCAGCTTCGCGCGCCGCATACAGCTGGTCGATGATGTCGCCCGGCTCACGGGAGTACGTCAGCATTTGCGAGGCGTTGGCGCGGAAGATGAAGGTTCCCCAGGCCGTGCGGCGTTTGGACCAGCTGAAGCCGAAATCGATCCCCTCAACCGTTTGCGGCAACAGGTTGATGAACCGGTCATTGATTGATGAAACCTCGCCCACCGCGGCCAGGCCCGACCCGGCGAAGGCCAGAACGTCATCGGCATTGGGCGCATCCCGCACCACGTTCGGATTGGAGCCACCCTCGAGACGGTTCAGATAGTCGAGGGCCAGGGCGGCCTGCGCCCCCAGCAGGCCGACGATCTTCTCCTGTTCGATCTTCCAGCGGTCGACGGTGAAGGTGAAATCACCCCAGGCCTCAGGCATGAACCGAGGCTGGAACACCAGGCCGAGAGACTGGTTGGTGCTCTCTTCCGGCTCGAGATCCGGGTTGCCCGCCACCAGCAGCGAGGCACTGGCACCCTGGCTGCAAGCATCCATGGAGGTGATGACGCCGTTCCGGATGTCCGCCTCGCAGCGGTAGTAGTCGGTGCCGCTAGCGGCCCGGGCGTACTGGGTCGCATTGACCTGTTCGAGATTGGGAGCCCGGAATCCTTCCGAATAGGAGCCGCGGACGCGCAGACCGTCGATGATATCCCAAGCGATCGCGATCTTGGGTTTGGCCACGGACCCGAAGTCCGAATACTCTTCGTAGCGGCCGGCGAGCTGCATATCGAGACTGTAGACCAGCGGTACATTCATCGACGGCGAGACCAGCGGAACCGCGAATTCGAGGAAGGCCCCCGCGACGGTGCGATGACCGCGCGTGTCCGGATTGGGACTGACCGCCGCGACATTGGAAGTGTTGGTGCCGCCGCTGACCATGTCGGTGAAGGTGAAGGTGCCGTCGACGTTTTCGTCGCGGTCATCGTACTGGGTCTCGCGGCGGAACTCGGCCCCGAAGGCGACGCCGACCGGGCCGCCCGGAAGTTGGAACAGGTCGTTGCGCGACATCTTGAAGTCGGCCAGCGTCAGGGTCGTCCGCGAGAAGCGCCGCATGTTGAAGGTGATGGCGTCGACCGCAGCCTGTGACGACGGCGAGCAGTCTCCGACGCTGGGGGTGTCGATACAACCACCCGAGAACGGGTTGTAGGCATCGGGCGTCGACAGGGCGAGCTGCTGCTGCAGGGCCGTCATGTTGATGTTCGGCGACAGATCCTCAGCCTCGGCCGCCGAATACAGGATCGCCGACTCCCAGTCGAACCCGCGCCATTCGCCGCGCAGGCCGCCGAGGAAACGGGACTGGAAATTCTTGACCACGACTTCCTGGAAGCCGGTGTCGACGAAGCGGTAGTTGCCCAGCAGAATCGCCAGGCCGGCAGCCGGCACATTGGTCAGGTTCGGCAGACGATTCGGGTTGGCGGCACCGCCGGCGAAGGTGACCGGGCCGAACGGGTTCCAGTAGTTGCTGGCCGGAATCCAGAGGTCGTTCAGGTTGACGACCGGCGGCTGGATGGCGCGGCTTTCAGCCCCGTAGAAGCCGATCTCGCCGAAGGCGGTCAGGGTCGGGGTCAGGTCATAGTGGCCGGTGAGGAAGACGTTGGTCCGTTCGATCGCCGAGCGAACTGTCGTGCCGTCGCGGGTGTCGTAACGCAGGTCGCGGATGCTGCTGTTGTAGGAACCCGCCCCGTTGACCAGGCACAGGCCGTTGTTGAGGTCCGCGCCGCCGCAGCCGAGGCTGGCCGGCTGGATGCGGAAGGCACCGGCGGACGTGACCAGGACCACGCCGTTTTGTCGCGGGCGCAGTGCCGTGCTGCTGCCCGGTGTGGTCAGCCGGGCCCAGGGCGTGTTCGACGAGCGACCGTCGGGGCCGGTCGAGGTCTCGTAGCCCGGTTCGTTGGCGAAGAACGGACGCATGTCGTCACTGGCGGTGAAGTCCTGTTCGTTGGCCATCAGTCGGGACCGGTCGCTATAGTTGGCGAACAGGGACAGGTTGCCGCGATCGAAATTCTTGCCGGCGAAGAGACTGGTCTCGAACTCGCGCATGTTGGTGCCTTCGACACCGCTGTATTCGGCCTCCATGCGTACGCCGTCGAAATCGTCCTGCAGCACGGTATTGACCACGCCGGCCACGGCATCGGCCCCGTAGATGGCCGCCGCACCATCCAGCAGCACCTCGAGGCGTTCCAGACCGGAGACCGGAATGGCGTTGGAGTTATAGCTGAGGACCGGAACCGTGCCGGTGTCGGAAGTTCCCTGACTGGTCGGGTGCTGGACCATGCGGCGACCGTTCAGCAACACCAGGGTGTTGCCGACACCCAGTGAGCGAAGGTTGACCGAGTTCACATCGCCGCGCGCGGAGTTGCTGGTTTGCGGATTGTTGGCCGCCTCGAACAGGACGTCGCCCATCTGCGGGATCGAGCGAAACAGCTCATCGCCCGAGGTCGCGCCAATGGCGTCGATCTGTTCCTGGTCGAAGACAACGACCGGCAGGGCCGCCGTGGTGCTGGCCCCCCGGATCTGGGACCCGACGACCACGACGTCCTCGACCTTGCTGGCGTCATCCCGGGTTTGGGCGGACGGCTGGCCGTTCTGGGCCAGGGCCGGTCCGGCCATGGCCAGAAGAACGGCCGACGCGGTAGTGGCGAAAAGCGCCCTCTTTGAACTGATCATCTCATTCCTCCCGTTTATTGCCGTTTTCGGCTCTTGTTCTGTGGTCGTTTCAGTCAATCAGTCGTCGGCCAGGACGGCGTCGTCGCCGGGTCCGGCCGCCGGGTCCGGCAGCGCCGCCAGCGGCGGTGAACCGCTGTCGAGGGCCAGCCGCAGGGCGTCGCGATCCAGTTCGCCCTCCCAGCGGGCCACGACGATCGTGGCCACTGCATTGCCGATGAAATTGGTCAGGGCCCGGCATTCGCTCATGAAGCGGTCGATGCCGAGGATCAGGGCCATGCCGGCGATCGGCACGCTCGGTACGACGGCCAGGGTGGCGGCCAGGGTGATGAAGCCTGCGCCGGTGATCCCGGCCGCGCCCTTGGAACTGATCATGGCGACCAGAAGCAGCAGGATCTGGTCCTGAAGGCTGAGGTCGATGTTCAGCGCCTGGGCGATGAACAGGGCTGCCATCGTCATATAGATGTTGGTGCCGTCCAGGTTGAACGAATAGCCGGTGGGGACCACCAGGCCGACGACCGATTTGGAGGCCCCGGCTCGCTCCATCTTCTCGATCAGACTGGGCAGGGCCGCCTCGGACGACGAGGTCCCCAAGACCAGAAGCAGCTCTTCCTTCAGGTAGCGGACCAGCTTCAGGATGTTGAAACCGTTGGCGATCCCGACGAGACCAAGGACGCCGACCACGAAGATGACGGCGGTCAGGTAGAAGGTGCCAATCAGCATGGCCAGATTGGCCACGGTGCTGATGCCATAGGCCCCGATGGTGAAGGCGAAGGCCCCGAAGGCCCCGACAGGCGCGGCCTTCATCACGATGGCCACCAGTTTGAACACCGCCGCGCTGACAGATTCCAGGCAGCTGACGACGGGCTTTCCGACATCGCCGGTCAGGGTGAGAGCGATGCCGAACAGGATCGAGACGAACAGCACCTGCAGGATGTTGCCGGTGGTGAAGGCGCTGACCAGGGTGTCGGGAATGATCCCGGTCAGGAAGCCCTGGATCGTGGTCTCATGGGCGGCGGCGCTGTACTGGCTGACCGCGCCAGCGTTCAGGGTGGCCGGGTCGATATTCAGTCCGCGACCCGGCTGGATTACATTGGCGGTTACCAGGCCGACGATCAGGGCCAGGGTCGAGAAGACCAGGAAATAGCCGAAGGCCTTGGCTGCGACCCGTCCAACCTTGCCGATGTCGCGCATGCCGGTGATGCCGGTGACGATGGTCAGGAAGATCACCGGAGCGATGACCATCTTCACCAGTTTGATGAAGGCATCGCCCAGCGGTTTGAGGGCGACACCGAACTCCGGCCAGAGGTGACCGATCAGGCCGCCGGAGACGATGGCCACCAGCACCATGAAATAGAGGCTGCGATAGAAGGGCGGACGCACGACGGGCGTGGCTGGACCGGTGACTGGCTGCAACTAACGATCTCCCCTGGGACCGGTGCGCGCGACCGGCCTCGACATACGCCCTCTGATGGAGCGTCTCGCCTCAATATCGCCACGGTCAAACTACCCGGACAAGCGGCAGGGTGGATCTCTGTAAGCCTTAGTAATTTAAGAAAAATAGCTGTTGTGCGCCTGGCGGGACTGGCGAAAGTGTGCGGATTTCTGCACGTTTCGGATGGGCTTTGTGCGAAATGTCGCATAGTTGAGTCATGGCCATGGCGACTTCAAACTCGACCCAATGGCGCCTCTTTGGCGTCGCGTGGTTGATCATCGCCGTGCTGGCGGTCGCCCTTGGCGGGGCAGTCGCGAGCCGGGATGGTCAGGCCGCGGCCCGGCGGCAGGCGGCCACGGCCAGCGCCCTGCACGCTGCGGTCCTTCGCAGTGAGCTGGAACGCCATCGGTCGTTGCCGACGGTGTTGGCGCAGGACCCGGATCTGGCGGCCCTGTTGTCGCGAAGCGACGGCGCGGGCGCGGAAAGACTGAACGAAAAGTACGAGAACCTGGCGCGGGACGTCCGCGCGGCCGCCATCTATGCGCTCGATGCCGACGGCCTGACCGTGGCGGCCAGCAATTGGCGACTGCCGACCAGTTTTGTCGGGTCCAGCTACCGGTTCCGGCCCTATTATTCCGACGCCATGCGTGACGGCCAGGCGAGCTTCTTTGCCCTGGGTACGGTCAGTGGCCGGCCGGGATTGTATCTGTCGCGGCGGGTGGACGGGCCGACCGGGAAACCGCTCGGCGTCATCGTGGCCAAGGTCGAGTTCGACGCGCTGGAGGCCGACTGGCGCGCATCGGGCGAGCCGACCTATGTCACCGACAGCGACGGCGTCGTCCTGATCACGACCGTGCCGGGGTGGCGGTTCCACACGACCGGATCGCTGACGGCCGACGACCGGCAACGCCTTGCGGCCGACCAGACCGCAGGGGCCACGGTACCGGTCCCGCTGCCGTTCAATGCAACGGCGGACAGGTTGGTGCGGATCCAGACGGACGTTCCTGACGATCTGTACGCCCTGGCCTCGGATCCGATCCCTAATGTTGGATGGCGGCTGAATCTGCTGGCCCCGGCAGGTGAGGCTGTGTCGCGCGCCGTCGCGATGGCCCGGCTGCTGGCCCTGTTGAGCGTCGCCCTGCTGGCGACCCTGACCGGTATCGTCCTGCGCCGGCGTCAACGAGCCGCGGCGCGCGCGATCGAGGCCGAACAGGCCCGTCTTGAACTGGAGCATCGGATTGACCTGCGGACCGCCGAACTGCGGGCCACCAACGACCTGCTGAATCGTGAGATCGACGAGCGGCAACGTCTCGAATCGATCCGGCAGGACCTGCAGGACGAGCTGATCCAGGCCAACAAACTGGCCACCCTGGGCCAGATCGCCGCGGGCGTCGCCCATGAGATCAATCAGCCGATCGCCGCCATTCGCACCCATGCCGACAGCGCCTCGCTGCATCTGAAGCGCAATGACGGAGAGTCGGCGCAGCGCTCTCTGGCCAGTATCGATGGTTTGACCCAGAGGGTCGGGGCGATCACCGACGAACTGCGGGCCTTCTCCCGCAAGACACGCTCCGGGACCGTGGCCGTCGGGGTCAACGCGGCCATCGACGGGGCCCTGCTGCTGGTCGGAGCCCGGCTTCGGGAGAAGGGGGTGACGCTGGAGTGGCATCCCGCACCGGCCAGCCTGGCGGTTCTGGCCGAACGCAACCGGCTGGAGCAGGTGATGCTGAACCTGCTCCAGAACGCGGTCGAAGCCCTGGACGGGGTCGCGGCACCGGTAATTGCCGTCGGCGTCGATATGAAGGGCAGGGGGGTGTCGATCCACGTCACCGACAACGGGCCGGGCGTCAGTGACGCGGTGCGCCGGCGGCTGTTCACACCGTTCACGACCGACAAGCGCGACGGCCTGGGCCTGGGTCTGGTCATCAGTCGGGACATCGTCGCCGGGTTCGGCGGCGAACTGGTGCTGGAGCCAACGACGAGCGGGACACGGTTCGTCATCCGGCTGGCCCGGGCCCGATGAGTTTTCGCACTCTCATCCGGGTCGCCCTGGTCGACGACGATGACGCGTTTCGCGATGCTCTGGCCGAACGGCTGGCGCTGGACGGTCTGACCGTCGCCGCGTTCGCCTCGGCCGAGGCGGCCCTGAGAGGACTCGGCGAGCAGTTTGACGGTGTGGTGGTCACCGACCTGCGCATGCCGGGCATGGACGGTCGCCAGCTGGTCGAGCGGCTGGCCGTCATCGACCCGGACCTGCCCGTGGTGATGATGACCGGCCATGGCGACATCGCCGAGGCGGTCGAGGCGATGAAGCGCGGGGCCTATGATTTCCTGGCCAAGCCGTTCGCGCCGGAGCGACTGGTCGAGACGGTGCGCCGCGCGCTGGAGAAGCGGGCCCTGGTGCTGGACAACCGGCGACTGACGGCGCTGGCCGTGGACGACGAGGTCTCAATCCCGCTGAGCGGCACCAGCCCGCCGGTCGAGGCCCTGCGCGCGGCGATCCGCCGGCTGGCCGATGCCCGGGTCGATGTGCTGATCGAGGGCGAGACGGGATCGGGCAAGGAAGCCGTGGCCCGGGCCATCCATAACGCCGGAGTGCGTCGCTTGAAGCCCTTCGTCGTGGTCTCGTGCGCCGCCCTGCCCGAGGCGGGTCTGGAGAGCCTGCTGATGGGTCAGTCAGCCGGGGCCGGTCCGGGAATCCTGCGTCGCCGTGAGGGACAGATCGAACAGTCGCACCAGGGCACGCTGTTCCTGGACGAGATCGACCTGGCCCCACCGGCTGCGCAACGGCTGTTGCTGCGCGTGCTGGAAGAGCGCGAGGTCCTGCCTCTGGGGGCGATGGAGCCGCATGCGCTGGACCTGCGGGTGCTGGCCTCGACCCAGGGCGATCCGGCCGAGGCGGTGGCGCGCGGCGACCTGCGCGAGGATCTCTACTACCGTCTGAATGTGGTGCGGCTGCGCATCCCGCCGCTGCGCGAACGGCAGGATGACATCCCCCTGTTGTTCGCCCGCTTCCTGGGACGGGCCGCCGACCGGCTGGGTCGGGAGGTGCCGCCGATCGACCATGCGATGCGTCGGCACCTGATCGAGCATGCATGGCCCGGCAATCTGCGGGAACTGGCCAACTATGCCAGCCAGGTCGCGGTAGGCCTGGAGACGCCGCCCGGGGTAGCCCACCGGGATCGGATCCGGCCGGAAGGGCTGGTCGGCCAGGTGCAGAGCTATGAGGCCGAGCTGATCCGGGAAGCCCTGACCCGCTACCGGGGCGACATTCGACAGGTCACGATCGCCCTGCAGATCCCGCGCAAGACCCTGTACGACAAGATGGCACGCCACGGTATCGTCCCCGCCAGTCATCGTCCCTCGTCCGCCGACTAGGCTGTGAACGGTGGCCTGGGTCCTGCGTCGACTTGCTTAGGGGAAGGCCACCCTTCGCTTTGTGCGGAAGAGTAATTGTGCGGGGCCGCGTGAGTCGGATCATACCGCGATCTGTAACTGCATGGCATCGGTTGTTACCGGCGGTACTGGGTAAATATCTGATATTAATCAACTTTTCACCAGACTGCGATCTGGGGCGGGCGTTCGAATCGCTTCGGGTGCGCCATTCTTTCAAGTGACCCGCCGGCCGGGGACGACCGCCGATATTGCCCGAATCGGGGGCGACGATGTCGACGCGGTCCGGACCGTCGTGAGGCTGAAGGCCCGGTTTGAACCGGGCAAGGGGCGGCGCGCGCGAGAAGGGCGACATGCCCTGCGCGGCGTTTGGCTTTGCGGTTTGGCGCGAGTTGCCCGATCATGCGCCATGGGAGGCAGGACGAAGTGACAGACGATCTTCAGCCGTCATCCAGAACCCTGTGGCTGTCGCGGACGACGGTCGGGGCCATTCTGCCCCAATGCCTCGACGAACCGGCCGAGGATCCGCATCGGATATGGCTCGGTGACTATTTTCGCGCCGCCGAGGCCCGCACCGCTGCCTCGCTGGACGAAGCCCTGGGGCTGACACCCCGGCCGCTCGTGCGCGGCACCACCGACTTTGTCCTGGCCCAGGCCGCCAGCGAGCCCACGCTGGAACACGCCATGCGTCGCACGGCCGAGGCCTATAACAAGCTGCATGGTGGCCCCTATAACCGGGTCCGCCGCATGAACGGCCTGCTGATCTACATCATCGACGACGCGCATTTTCCCTATTCGGACATGCCGTCGGCGGCGGTGACCCTGATGCTCGAATGCGTGCTGATCCACCTGCACAGCTGCTTCTGCGCTCTCACCCACAGCGAACTGACGCCGTCCGTAGCCCATGTTGCCACGCGCCGCGCAGCGGGCGACGGGGACGGGGCCATGCGTCTCTGGCCGTGCGATGTGCGCTGGGGAAGGCAATGGTACGCCCTGGCCTATCGCGACAGGGTCGGGGCCGCGCCGGTCGCCACCGCGGGTCCGCGCCCGTCAGCGGCGACCGTTCAGAGCCGGCTTATGCATCTGGTGGAGCGGCGCGAGGCCGAGCTGTCGCATGAGTCCGATCTGCCCGCCCTGGTCCGTGCCCTTTTGCGGGTCGACCCGGCCTGCGACCAGGCGTCCGTCGCGCGCCAGCTGGGGTTGAGCCCGGCGACCCTGCGCCGACAATTGGCTGCCGACGGCCTGCCCTTTCGGCAGCTGCGCGACGAGATCCTGAGTGACCGCGCACGCCTCGCCCTGCTGGGCAACCAGCCGATCGCAGATATCGCCGAGGCCCTGGGCTATTCCGACGGGCGCAGTTTCGCCCGGGCTTTCAAACGGTGGAGCGGCACCTCACCGCGCCGCGGCCGATAGCCCTTTCCGCTCGGACCGCTGTTGATGAGCGAAATTGTCCCATACGGCGCGGCGGTTCCGTCATCGACAGGGGTGGCGCTGTCGACCTAGCTGGTTCCCAACGCGTCAAAAAAGACGCGATGGGGAGGTCGAGATGAAATACCGGGCAATTCTGGCGGGCGCTTCGGCGATCGGGCTGTCGATGGCGGGGGCCGCGCAGGCGCAGAGCCAGGCGACGCCGCAGGCTGAACCGTCCTTCCAGGTGGAAGAGATCATTGTCACGGCCCGGCGTCAGTCGGAACGGCTGCAGGACGTGCCTTCGGCGGTCACCGCTTTTTCCAGTGAAACCCTCTATCGCAACCAGACCCAGACCCTGGGTGACCTGCAGTCGCTGGTCCCGAACCTGTCGCTGCACGTCGGCGACGCCTCCAATGCCGTCATCTATCTGCGCGGCATTGGCCAGATCGATTCAATTTCGTTCAATGACCCGGGCGTCGGCGTCTATCTGGACGATGTCTATCTGGGCCGCGTCCAGGGCTCGTTCCTTGAAGTGGTCGACCCCCAGCAGATCGAGGTCCTGCGCGGCCCCCAGGGCACGCTGTACGGCCGCAACACCATCGGCGGTGCCGTCAAATTTACCAGCGAAAAGCCCAGTGCGATTCCCGAAGGCTATATTGCCGCTGCGGTCGGCAGCTATGATGAGCGCCGGATGCGCGGGCGTCTGTCCGGCCCCCTCGGATCCGATCAACTGCTGGGTTCCGTCGCGGTCGCCGCCTCGAGCCGCGACGGCTACACGACCAATCTCCATGACGGCCAGAGCGACGGCGACAAGGCCCTGATCGCTGGGCGGGCCACCCTGCTGTACCAGCCCAATGACCGGTTCTCGGCCAACCTGACCATCGACGCCTCGCAGAACCACCCGGACCGGTCGCGCACCCCGCATCGGGAAACACCGATCTACTCGGTCAACACCGGGCTCATGCGGCCGGTCATCGCCGACCCCTATACGGTCGACGTCACCTATAATGACCTGGAGCGGCTGGACACCTCGGGCGTCTCGCTGACCCTGGCCTATGACTCGGGTCCGTTCACTTTCAAATCCATCAGCGCCTATCGCGAGATGGAGTATCGCACCCATCTGGATCTGGACGCCTCGCCCGACGAGTCGTTCGGCATCTATGATTTCGAGACCCAGGACCAGACCAGCCAGGAACTGCAGGTCCTCTATCATGGCGACCGCCTGTCAGCGGTTGGCGGCCTGTTTTACTTCCAGGAGCATGACACGACCTTCGGCGGCGCGGTCGCTCCGGACTTCTTCGTGGATATCGGCTTTATCCTGCCCTACCCGCTGAACTCGTCCGGTCTGCGCGTCTCGGACAACGAGAGCATCGCCGCCTACGGCCAGCTGGACTATGAGCTGACCGACCGGGCCAGCCTGACGGTGGGTCTGCGCTATACCCACGAAACCAAATCCACCGATAACCGCGGCGAATTCTTCCTGCCGGCGACGGCCCCGACGGCTGAGGATATGGAGCGTCTGTTTGGCCAGGGCCTCGGCTATGGCGAGAGCGGATACCAGGCCGAAAAGAGCTGGGACTCATTCACGCCGCGCATCGCGCTGAACTACAAGGTCTCGGACGATATGCTGGCCTATGTCAGCGCCGCCCAGGGTTTCAAGAGCGGCGGCTTCAACGGGCGGATCACCACCACGGCCCAGGGCTTCGAGCCCGAGACCCTCTGGAGCTATGAGGCCGGGCTGAAATCCGACCTGTTCGACGGACGCGCCCGTTTGAACCTGGCCGCCTTCTTTCAGGACTATACGGACCTCCAGCTCAGCCGGTTCGCCGCGGATCCGATCACGGGCGACTTCAGCGCCGTGTTCGACAATGCCGGCGGCGCGGAATTCTATGGTCTGGAAGCCGAATTCTCCGGCCAGATTTCAGAAGCGCTGCGCTTCGACGGCAATCTTGCCTATCTGCACAGCGAGTACACGGAATACATCGACGGCGGCGTCGACATCAGCGATCAGCGCAAGCTGGTCAACGCGCCCGAATGGAGTGGACGGGCTGGCCTGACCTACGATCTGGCGCTGGGCAGCCTGGGCGACCTGACCCTGTCAGGTGGCACCGCCTACCGGTCGAAAACCTATCTGACCGTGTCCAGCAGCGAAGTGCTGGCCCAGGGGGCCTACTGGTTGACCGACGCCTCGATCCTGTTCACGCCCCGCGACACCAACTGGACCCTGCTGCTGAGCGGCAAGAACCTGGGTGATGAGGCCTATATGGAACACGGCTTCGACCTCAGCGCCTCGCCGGGGGTGCAGATGGGCTATTATGGCGCGCCGCGCACCGTCACCCTGGACGTGCGGTACCGCTTCTGATGGCCTCCACGGGGCTCGACCCGGAGGTTACCGCGCTGTTGACGCGCATGGGGTCCGATCTGGCAACCGCGCCGATGGACCCCACGGTGGAGCAGCGGCGCGAGCTGATGACCTGGATGTGCCACGCCTATGGCCCGCCGATGGCGCGGGTCAAGGCGGCGCAGGACCGCTGGATCAGCACGCCCGCCGGGCCCTTGCGTCTGCGCGTCTACTGGCCGCGCCGCTTCAGCCTGAAGCCGCCGGGCATCGTGCTGAACATCCACGGCGGCGGCTGGGTTCTGGGCGGGCCGGAGTCCTATGAAAGGATTTCCCGCGCCTATTGTGCCCGGGGCGATGCCATCGTCGTCGACGTCGACTATCGGCGGGCCCCGGAGAACCGCTTTCCGGCCGCCATCGACGACTGCGAGGCTGCCCTGGCCTGGGTAGCTGAGAACGCCCGCACTCTGGGCGGCGATCCCAAACGACTGATGATCACCGGAGACAGCGCCGGTGGGGCCCTGGCGGCCGTGGCCTGTCAGCGGGCGCAGGTGCCCGTCCATCGCCTGGTCCTGCTCTATCCCGTGATGACGGCCGCCCCCGATGCGCGGTTCGCCTCGCGGACAGACCTGGGTGATGGCCGGTATTTCCTGCGGGAGTTCGACATCAAACGGGCCGAAGAAGAGTATCTGGAACAGCCGTCACAGGGCGATGATCCCCGTGTCTCGCCCCTGCTCGCCGATGACGACGCGCTGCGAAAACACCCGCCGACCCTGGTCGTCACGGCCGAATTCGACCCGTTGCGGGATGAAGGCCGCGCCTATGCCGATCGGCTGAAGGGGCTGGGCGTGCCGGTGGAGTATGTCTGTGTGCCCGGGACCATTCACGGGTTCGTCCTGTTTGCGGGCGTGCTGAAGCGCGGCCAGTCCGGTCTGAACCGCATCGCCCGGGCTTTCAAATCCTGATCCAGCCCGGCCCCGGCCCGAACCCACGGAAGCGCTTCACATCCGCCACCGTGCAGGCTAGACCGACGAGCCCCCGCGAACCGATCCGGTTCCGGGCTAGTGCGGCCGTAGTTCAGAGGTAGAACGTCAGCTTCCCAAGCTGAATGTCGCGGGTTCGATTCCCGCCGGCCGCTCCATGTTCCCACACAGAAACCGCCGGGCCCGATGCCTGACAGGGCCTAGGCGTCGAGGATCGCGTCCATCGGGGCGGTGTCGGCCGTGAGCGGCGAAACTGGCGCGACCAGGGCAACCGCGGTCCGCGTCCGGCGCGGCCGGATATCGATGACCATGGTCCGGCCGCCGTTGATGAGACGCGCCCGCCCCGGGACCGGGCGGGACGCGGCGGTCGCCTCGGCGGTAACGCGCCCGGGCAGGCTCACCTGTCCGCCGGCCAAGGTATAAAGTGTCTGGTACCGACCCGAGAGCGCCTGCCAGTCCATCGTCTTGGCGCGCTTGTTGTCCAGAACGCGAACCCGGTCCCCGGTGCGGACCAGCAGGACGGCGTGCTGTTCGCGATCGACCGCGTCCCAGACGACGGCGATGGTGAGCGCCTCGTCCGCGAAGCCCAGACGCCGCAAGGCATAGTATTTGGCCAGGGCAAAACCTTCGCAGTCACCGCCGCGCTCGAACATCTCGCCCGGGGTTTCCCAGTAGTCAGCCTGACCCCAGTTGGCGGCGTCCGAGCGATACGGCAGGGCGTTGATCGTCTTGTTCACGGTCGCCAGCTGGGTCTCGGCGGATTGCACCTTCAATTTCACAAGCCGGCGCTCCCAAGTCGCCAGGGCGCAGCCTGCAGTGGTGGGCTTGCACGGGCCCGTCGCGGGCTTGACGTCGCGGGCGACCCGCGCGGCAACCGCCTCCCAGCGCTCCGAAGGGGTCATCAGTACCGGGGCGACCACCCGAAATCCGGCGTCCGGAACATAGGCCGCTTCGTGGGCGTGCGCGCTCCCGACGCAAAAAGTGGCGGCGAACAGGGCGACGGCGGCAAGGCGGTATATCGGCTGCATTGAAGGCTGACCTCAGGTCTTTTTCGAACCGTGAGGGTGCCTGAGCCGAATAAAATCCCGATCAACAAGTCTAGTTAAAGAAACGTAAACGCAGGTATTATGGGTATGTTGAGGAACTAGGTTAATATTATCTGGAATGCTCTCATGAATATATACAAGTCAAAGCTTGTATTACTCTAAGCGTCACGTCCTTCATGCTTATGTATAGGTAGAATTGCTCCAAATTTGGCGGGATGGTTATTGCTGCCGCCAAGAACATCGTCGTTAATGCGAACGGAATTGGCTTTGCAAACTCAACTAACAACGTTAAGTGTCGCCGCCTGTGGCCGAACGTTGGTCTCACAGTTGACTTACCGGGGGCGGTTATGAGTTTCAGACACGACCTGTTCGCCATTGCTGCGGCGACGATCGTTATTGGCCTGGGCACGACCGCCCACGCCCAGCAAACACCGGTGGATCCGGGTCGGATCGACGAGCGGCTACGCGAGCGCCCGGCGCTTCCGACCGTGACTCCGGTCGAAATTCCGCTTTTGCCCGAACAGGAAGCCGGCCCGGACAGCACCCTGTCGGTCACGCTCACCGGGGTTGTATTCGAGGGTGCGACCTCCGTACCGCTTGATGTGCTGAACGGAATCGCGGCCCCCTATCTGGGCCGGACCATGCCGCTGAGCGGGGTGTTCCAGCTGGCCGGAGACGTCACTGCCGAATATCGCCGTCGGGGCTATGTGCTGTCGCGGGCGACGGTCGGGCCGCAGCGGCTCGAGAACGGCGTCGTCACCCTCCAGATCCTCGAGGGCTATATCGACAATGCCAGCATAGAGGGTGAGGCCGGCGGCTACCGCCCCTATCTCGAAAGCTATCTCGCACCCGTCACCGCCTCGCGCCCCACCGACGGGGCCGTGCTGTCACGGGCCCTGCTGCTGGCCCGCGACCTGAATGGTCTCGATGTCCGTTCGGTCGTCACGCCCTCGGCGACCAAGGCCGCCGCCGCCGACCTGAGCCTTGTCGTCGAGCGCGATCCCTTCAGTGCCTATGTCGCCATCGACAACCGCGGTTCGCGCTGGCTGGGGCCGGTCCAGATCTACGCCGGGGCCAGCTTTAACGACGTCCTTGGCCTCGGCGAGCGCATCTCGGCCAGCGTGGTCGCCGCCCCGGACGATCACGAACTGGGCTTTGTGGCCCTTGACTACCGGCAGCCACTGGGCGGGTCCGGCCTGCGCATGAGTGCCTTCACCAGCTATGCCAAGACCGAGCCGGGTGACGAACTGCGTGTCCTCGGCGTCGAGGGCGAGAGCCTCACGGGCGGGATCGGCCTGGAATATCCGTTCATCCGCAGCCGCGACGTCAATGTCATCGGGCGGACCACCTTCACCGGGCGCAATGCGGAATCCAGCAACGATCTGGTCAACCCGATCTTCAAGGACCGGCTGCGTACCCTGGCGGTCGAATTCGTCGCCAACTATGCCGACGCCACGGGCGGCCTGACCAGCGGTCGCATCGGTGTAACCCAGGGCCTGAGCGGCTTTGGTGCCACCCGGGACAGCGATCCGGACAAGTCACGCGCCACCGGCAGCGCTCAGTTCACCCGCGTGAATTTCGAGATGTCCCGCGTCCAGCCTGTGGCCGAGAACATCTATATCCAGGTCGCGTTCGAGGGGCAGACGTCCGCCGACAGCCTGCTCGCGTCCGAGGAATTTGGTCTGGGTGGCGCGAGCTATGGCCGCGCCTTCGATCCGTCGGAAATCACCGGCGACAGCGGGCTGGCCGGGAAGATCGAGCTGTTCCGGACCAGCCGGATGGGCGGGCTCTCGTCCGTCGAGCCCTATGCCTACTACGAGACCGGCTTCGTTCGTCAGGAAAACCCGCTCCCGGGCGAGTCGCGGCGCGACAATCTGGCCTCGGCCGGGGTCGGTGTGCGGGTAGCTTTCAACACCGCCGTGGCCGGTTCGATCGAATTCGCCCAACCGCTCGAACGCGCTGTTGCGTCGCGAGCCGACCGAGACGGACGGGTCTTCTTCTCCCTGTCCGCATCTTTCTGATTGCTGATCAAACACATACGCCTACCCCAGGCGCAATGGGGATCTGGAGACGACCATGAGCACGCGTAAAGCTTTCCGCCCCGCAGCCGCCCCCGCCACCCCCGCCCGCAAGCGGGCCGCCTTGATGGTGTCGGCCGCAGCGGTCGCCCTGCTGACCATCCCGGCTTCGGCCGCGCTGGCCCAGCCCGAGCTTCCGGCGGCGGCCATTCCGTCGACCACGGGGCCGTTCGTGCTGCCTTCGGCTCCGACTTCGGGACCGGCCGTGTCGCCCACGCCCACGGCACCCACAGGTCCGGCCCCGTCCGTCCTGCCGCAGGATCCGAATGTGGTAGCCGGCCGCGCGGGCTTCGCCACCACGGGCTCCAACCTGGATATAAACCAGAGCACGGACCGGGTTGTCATCGACTGGCGCAGCTTCGACATCGGCTCCGAAGCCGCGGTCAATTTCCACCAACCCAACAGCAGCTCCATTGCGGTCAACCGCGTGTCCGGCGGCGGAATGCCCAGCCAGATCTGGGGTACCCTCACCGCCAATGGCGTGGTCGTCATTCTCAACCCGAACGGCGTGCTGTTCTCGGCCTCTTCGCGCGTCGATGTGGGCGGCCTCGTCGCCTCGACCGGACAGATGAACGTCGACCGTTTCATGGCCGGTGACCAGCGGCTCGAGTTCACCGGCGCGACGTCGGGCGCGATCGTCACCGCCGGCCAGATCAACATCGCCGGTGCCGGCCTCGGGGCCTTTGTAGCCCCCAGTGTCCGCAATGACGGCATCATCAATGCCCGCTTCGGCCGGGTGGCCCTCGCCGCAGGCGAAACCTTCACCCTCGACCTCGCCGGTGACCGTCTGATCGAGCTCGGCCTCGGCGCGAACACCCCGCTGGTCGAAAACTATGGCTCGATCATCGCCGATGGCGGCCGGGTCCAGCTCAGCGCCCTGGCGGCGGGCGTGGTCGTTGACCAGGTCATCAACGCCGGCGGCCATATCTCAGTCTCCTCGGCCCACCAGGACGGCGGCACGATCGTGCTGGAAGGCGATTCCGTCACCGTCTCGGGCACCCTCGACGCATCCGGCGCGACCGGCGGCGGCAACATCCTCGCCCTGGCCGACCACCTGACCGTGACCGCCGACGCCCGCCTGACGGCGGCAGCGACCGTGGCCGGCGACGGCGGTTTTATCGAAACCAGCGGCTACGAGACGGTGAACATCGCCGACGGCGCGACCGTCAATGCCGCCGGTGCCGGTGGCGCAGCCGGTACCTGGCTGATCGATCCGGTGAACCTGACCGTCATCAGCGGTGCCGGCGGCGGCGTCTCGGGCTCGACCGTCACGGCCGGGGCCATTGAAGCGACCCTTGCCAGCGGCACCAATGTGTCACTCACCACCAACCAGACGGGCTTAGAAGCCGGGGACCTGACCGTCGCCGGTTCGGTCAACGCCACCGCCCTCGGCGGAGCCAGCCTGATCCTGACCGGTCGTCATATCGTGGCGACCGGCGGCTCGACCATCTCGATCAACGGCGGCAGCCTGACGATGAACGTCAATGCCGTTGGTAACGTGGCCAACCCTGCTGGCAACTGGATCCAGGACGCCCTGAACATCGTCGGCACGGTTAGCGGCGGGACTACGGTCAATCTGGGTGCCGGCACTTATGGCGGGCTTGTGAGCCTGAGTCGGAGCGTAACGCTGGCTGGCGCGGGTATGGACACGACCTTCCTGACCGGCGGCATCAAGCTGAACGGATCGTTCGACGACATCACCTTCCGCGACTTCACCGTCAGCGGCAACGGCGGCGGCAATGCGATCGTCAAGGGTGGTAATTTCCACAACAACCTGACCATCGACGGCGTGCGGTTCGACGGCGGCAGCGTGGCCGGGCGTCACGGCTTTGCGTCCGGCAAATACGGCGGTGCCATCTCGATCACCAACTCGCAGTTCCTGAATATCCGCGGCTGGTCCACCTTCGACACCCAGACCAGTGGCGTCACGACGCCGATCACCAGCGTGGTGTTCTCGAACAACCTGCTGGACAACACGGTCGGTCACATCGCCTTCCGCCAGGCGACGCCGACCGCGAATGTGCTGATCAGCAACAATACGGTCCGCAACGTTGGTGACACCATCGACCTGTCGAGCGGCATCTTCAAGGTGTTCGGCGCGGCGACGGTCGACTTCATCGGCAACAACATCAGCGGCATCGGCGCTAACCCCAACAAGTCAACCGCGGGCGTCAACGACGGTGCGGCCCTGATCGTGACCAACGTCGGTACGTTGAACCTGACCGACAACGTCTTCACCGACAATCAGCAGGCGCTCCTCGTCGGCTCGGGCAATGCGCTGCCGGCGGTGATGAACATCACGGGCAATACCTTCGACAACAACGCCTATGACATCTTCCTGCCGGCAAGCACTGGCGGCACGGTCACCTTCGGTGCCGGTAACGCGTTTATCAGCGGGGCGGCGACCCAACAGCACATCGTGCGCATCGCCTCCGGCAACATGGACCTTACGGGTGTTACCTTCGACGGCCAGTTGGGTTCCGACATGTCCACCGCCGAACTGCTGGCGCTTGAGGACATGATCACGCACGGCACGGACGTTGCGGGGGCCGGCCTGGCGCTGGTCAACGCCGGCAATGTCTATGTCACCCAGAGCTCTGGCTCGATCCAGCGCGGTGTCAACGCTGCCGACGCCGGCTTCACCGTTAATGTCGGCGACGGCACCTACAACGAAACGGTGTCGATTGCCCGCAGTCTGACGCTGGCAGGTGCCGGAATGGATCAGACTGCCATCACCGGCGGCATGATCCTGACCGGTGCGATCAATGATCTGAACCTGTCCGGCTTTACCGTTACCGGCAGCGGAGCCAGCAACACCGTCATTCGCGGGGTAAGTGCTTCGGTCAACAACCTGAATCTGGACGGTGTGCGCGTCGATGCCGAGAGCGTTGCCGGTCGTCAGGGTATCAGCGGCGGCCACTACGGCGGCGATATCTCCATCACCAACTCCGAGTTCCTTAACGTCAACCACTGGGTCGTCTTCGATACTCGCAGCGGCTCCGGTGCGCCGGGATCCGGTACCAACATCTCCAGCTTCACGTTCAGCGACAACCTGGTCGACAACGTTAAGGGCGGCATCACCGTTCGCCAGAACGACGGTGGAACGGGGTCTGTCACCATCTCGGGGAACACTGTCCAGAACATCGGCGACAGCTCGGAGTCATCCGGCGGTCTCTTCAAGATCTTCAACGCAGGCACGGTCGACTTCACGGGCAACACCATCAGCGACATCGGGACAAATGCCTCGATGACGTCCAACGGCGTGGCCTATGGGGCTGCCCTGCTGATGCGCGGAGTCAACACGCTCAACGTCGCGGATAACAGCTTCACCAACGTCCACATGGCAGTGGCGACCGAGAAAAACGGCTTCTCGGCACCGACACTAACCACGTTCACCGGCAACACCTTCACCAACACCGGCTATGCCTTCTTCATGCCGTCGGACGCCCTGACAGGCGGCAATATTGTGTTCGGTGCTGGCAACGCGATCAACAGTGGCGCCGATACCGTCCAGCATATCGTCTGGCGCGGGGCCGCAGGCCTCGATCTGACCAACGTCCTGTTCGACGGCCGGCTCGGCTCGGCCATGTCGAATGCCGAGCTGTTCGCGCTCGAAGATCGCATCACCCACGGCACCGACGTCGCCGGAGCCGGACTGGCCCTGGTCAAGGCCGACAATGTCTATGTCACCACCGCGTCCGGCTCGATCCAGCGGGGCATCAACGTTGCCAGCACCGGCTATACCGTCAACCTTGATGGTGGCACCTTCACCCTGCCCTCGACCCTGAACGTCAACAAGGCGATCGCGCTGGTCGGTGCCGGTCGTAACGCCACCGTCATCAACGCGGCCGCGACCGGCTACGGCATCAGCGTCTCGGCCGGCGGCGTTGAGCTGGCCGACTTCACCCTGAACGGCCCGTCGGCCGACGCCGGCTCCTCCTATGGCATCAAGGTCAGCCCGGGCGGCCCGCGTACGTCCGTGCTCGACGGCTTTACGATCAACAATGTCACGGTGCGCGGCTCGGGTCGCGCCGAACTGGACCTGAACGGCGTGCGCAACGCCGTCATCGACGGCTTCATCGCCGACGGTCAGGGCACCAAGGGGGCCGGCATCCAGATCACCGACAGCGACGGCGTCGTGATCCGCAACTCCAGCACCTTCGACAACGCCTGGGGCGGCGTGGCCCTCTATCTGGCCAACCGCAGCTACGACCAGCAGTTGGCCAACATCACCATCGAGGCCAGCAACGACTTCCAGGAAGTGAACAGCCTGTTCTTCCAGGGGGAATCGACGCTCTACGACGCGCCGGGCACCCTGACGATCGAGGGTTACAGCCACATCGTTCAGAACGACACCTATCGCGCCAGTGAAGGTGACTGGATCTATTTCCAGAAGACCCTGCAGGACGCGCTGGACTTCGCCGTGAATCTGAGCGCGCTGGATATCGACTCCAGCGTGGTCGGCGGCTGGAGCGGAACCGATTTCGACGGAACCTTCACTGTCGGTACGGGCAACCTGATTTCCGGCGGCACCCAGGCCCTGTCGATCGGTGCCGCGGCCAAGGCGGCCGAGGCCGGTAACACCGTCCGGGTGCTGGCCGGCGTCTACAACGGCTTCGCCACCGCGTTCGGCGGTGCGGCCAATGTCAGCATCCTGGGCGATGCCGGCGCGATCATCGACGGCACGGGCGTCACCGGCCGCATCGTCGACCTTCGCGCCGACGGCACGATCTTCAGCGGCTTCACCATTGCGGGTGACGGAACCGGCGTCGGCGTCTCGGTCTCCGGCCGGGACGTGACGGTTTCCGGCAACACGATCACCGACGTGCTGACCGGCGTCCAGACCACCACCCAGTATGCTGCGGGCAATGCCGTTATCAGCGGCAACACCATCTCGGCAGACTATGGCGTCAGCCTGCAGAACACGGGCAACGTTGTCTCGGGCAATACCGTCAACGCCGCGATCGAAGGCGTCGGCCTGGCCCAGGGTTCCAACAGCTTCAGCGGCAACACCTTCACCATCGGAACGGGCGGCGACGCCCTGAAACTGTACCTGACCGCCTCGGCGGCGGACATGACCGGCGGCAATAACACGGTCACCATCGCCGGCGGCGGCCTGCAGGGCGCGGTCGATCTCGCGCTCGACGACGGCACCGTCAATGTCGGCGACGGCACCTATGCCGAGGACGTGCTGGTCTCCGGCGTACGCACGCTGCAGTTTGGCGAGGTTACGGTCGACGGCCTGACCCTCGCCGCGGGTGCGGCCGGCTCGGGCGTCTCAGGCGATGTGACCTCGACCGGCGATCTCGCTTTCGTCGGGGACGTCACCCTGCTGGGGAACCTGAGTCTGACGGCGGCGGGCAGTACTGACCTGGCCGGCGTGACCGGTGCGGGTCACAGCCTGTCCCTTACCGGTGCCTCCGTCTCGCTAGGCTCGGCCGACGATCTGGACGCGCTGGACATCACCGGTGCGACCACCCTGAATGGCGGGGTCTACGCCGCCAATAACGTCAGCGTCACCGGGGCCACCACCCTGACCCGCGACACCACAATCGTGGGGTCGACCATCACCCTGGGTTCGGTCAGCGGGGCCCACAGCCTCGGCCTGGCCGGCACGGGGGCCGTCGTCCTCGGCGCGGCCGATCTGGCCAGCCTCACCGCCTCCGGCGCGACTATCGCTACGGCCGGGGTCACCACCACCGGGGCCCAGAGCTATACCGGGGCCACCACGCTGAACGGGGCCTATACCGGCACCGGCTTCATCGTCACCGGGGCCACCACTCTCGGCGGTGACACCACCGTCGACGGCTCGACCATCACCCTGGGTTCGATCAACGGGGCCCACAGCCTCGGCCTGGCCGGCACGGGGGCCGTCGTCCTCGGCGCGGCAGATCTGGCC
>Ga0209512_1000897_pt1 | contig 41505 bp, 50 predicted proteins | sample frozenSSSSmetaG_FD_184142 | JGI IMG/M metagenome (GOLD analysis project Ga0209512, IMG submission 184142) | Glacier valley bacterial and archeal communities from Borup Fiord, Nunavut, Canada, to study Microbial Dark Matter (Phase II) -... | ecosystem: Environmental > Aquatic > Freshwater > Ice >...
GCGGTGAACGGTGAAGTGGCCGTCCTTCGGATCAAGGAAGCCGAAGTCGAGTTGGGCGACGGCGATTTCCAGTTCGTCCGAATCGCCGGCGGCGAACATGAGTTCGCGGGCTTTTTCCTCCGCGTTGGCGTAGCTGCCGAAAAACGAACGCAGATCGCGCTGGAGCCGGAGGGATAGCTGGTTGAAAGGGATTTTCTGCCGTAAGTGAGCAGCGGCGACAAACACCAGAAGGTCCTCTTTCCGACGCTGGCGTGCGGCGGTGAAGGTCGGCTCCCCGAAGCGGTCGATGAATAGTTGAAGCGCTCGCGGGAGAGAACCGCAGGCTTGGCGGACTTCAACGAGTCGATCAAACTCCTCGTCACGCGGGATCCTTCCTAATACAAGCACGGACTCCCAAAAGCCGTCGAGCAGCTCGCGATGGGTGTCGTAGGGATCGCGTTTGGCCCGGAGAGCTTTCAGCAAGCCCAGACGGCGCGAGAGCGATTCCCAATCGATGAAGCGGCGGGCGCGAGAGGCGAGGAAATCATGAAGATCGGCGGTGTCGCGGAATACCAGATAGATACCGAGACCAACCGGCACGGCTTCCGTGTGTAAGGTGTCTTCGAGCAGGGCCTGGATTTCCGCGGGTTCGAAGAATTTCTGGAACGTATCGCGACGGGTGATCACGCCGTCGCCGAATGTCAGGACGTCATCGTAAGCTTCCTGCCCGGCGATGAGTGTGGAGACAAGCAGCACGCGGAGGGTCAGGTGCCACGCATCAAGCACGGCCTCGACACGTTCCGCCGGATCCTCGATGACGTTGAGGACGAAGCCGAGGTTGACCACGGCCGCGGATTGCTTTGGTTCGTCCGGCGCGTGGACCGGGTCCCAGCCGATGGATTCGTGGCCGAGCTTTCGAATCGCTTCCACATCGCCACCGTGACCACAACCGTAGTCGAAGAATGATTCCCCCCGGCGGAGCTGGCCGAGTTCTAGCAGCGTCTTCACCGGCTTGGAAATCTCACGGCGGACGAGGGCTGTCTTGTGCCGGTGGATCTTCTGCTTTGGTGCCTGGGGTGAGGATGTCCTCAGCTCTGTTTCAATGAGGCGATGTCCTTTGAAGCCGAGGCTTTTCCCTGCAAGGGCGCGTTCCCAGTTGAGTCGGAAGCCGATCCGCGAAGTGTCCTCCAACAAGCCAGCCTCCTCCTCTTGCTGCGTGAGCTTCGAGAATTTTCCATACAACGGGTGCTCCGGCGGCAGGAACGTTTCCTTGCGGTGGAGGATCGGTGGATTGGCGCGGGCGCGGTAATCGTCGCGGCGGGTTTTGCCGGTGATTAGATCCACGATGACCGCCTCCTTCAACGCGGGATGCGGGTCCTTCTCGAAATCCGGATAGGCGAGAAACGAGATTTTCGGCGATGCAGTGTGGAACTTGAGCAGATTGAACTGGGGGTCGATATCCAGACGCTTCCGCAGTTCGACAACCGTGATGCGGAGAAGGGACGGAATGCGGGAGTCCTCACCGGGATCGAAGAGATACACCGCGCCGGGCAGGCGCTTGCCGAAGGGCAGTGCGTCCAGAGCCAAGCGGTATTCAGCAGCTGTCACTGAGGTCCACGATTTCCGACGAGGGCTTTGCCCCTGGCAGTTAGCCGGTATTTCTGGAGGCGACTGGTGGGTTTGTCTGGGATGGTCATTTCCACGAACTCATCCGTCACAAGCCTGTCGAGGTAATTGCGCTGAAAGGTCTCCCGGTGCCGAATTCCCACAGCGGCTTGAATTTCGGAACTCTTCCGAGGCGCGGAGGAGCAGGCCTCAAGAGCGGCAAATACCCATGATTCGACTTGTCCGGTGACTTGTCCGGTGACTTGTCCGGTGACTTGTCCGGAAGCCTCCTGATGACTTGGCTCCGACTTCTCTTTCGCATGCACCGGAAGGCGAACGAGGAAGAAGGAGTGATCATCATCAAACTCGAATTCCGGCGGAGGCGAGCCGTTTTTCTTCATCGCCCGGAGGATCTTGGGAATGCCGGTGGAGCGGCCTTCGGTGATTTCAAGCTCCTTGAGGAAATCGCCGATGCGGCGGTTGCGGTAGCGCCTCGGGATGGCTTTGCCTTCGCGAAGTTGATCGAGCCGAACCGAGCGGTCGGGACCGGGGTAGTTGACGATGACGATCTCCTCGGGGCTGATGCGGACCTCGATGGGTTCGCGCTCGTCGTAGCCGCGATGATAAACGGCATTGGCAAGGGCTTCTTCGAGGGCCTCGTAGGGAAAATTGTAGAAGCGTTCGGCCTCCGCCCGGTCGGGGTGCTTGATCACGCGCTCGCCGAGGAAGCGGGATTGGATGAAAGCCAGAGACTCTCGCAGCATCCGGTCGAGCGGGCCGCGGAAGATTTTTTCCTCGAAGCGGTCGCCGCCCGCGCCATCGGGGAAATAGACGACATCGATCTGGGCTTGGGGGAAGAAATGGTGGGGCTGCTCGTTAAAGAACAGCAGGCCGACGTTGCGGGGAAACATCGCTTCGGGTGGTCCGTCCACGATCTGCATTTGCCGGCAGAGCGCTTCGAATTCCATCTTCGCGGAGGTCTTGTAAAGTTCGCTGCCGATGGCGCGAAGGAAGGTGCGGATCAGGCCGAGGTCGAGATCGGCCAAGGTGGCGCGATGGTTCACCCGGTCGTCGAAGGGGATGTTGTTGACGAGGCCGAGGAGCTCGCGCTCGTCACTGCCCTTGGCGCGGACGGAACTCGAACCTTTGCGGATGTAATACGCACACTCGGTTTTGGTTTTACCCAAGGTGACCCAAGCCTTGTAAGGGCGGGCCGGGCCGCCGGGCGCCCAAAGAATCAGGATGTGCCTGCCATCGATCACGGCCGGCTCCATCACCGGATGATAGAAAGGCTGGATCGCGGAGTGGCCGAGGTTGAGGATTTCCTTCTGGATCGCATCAATGCGCTGCGGATCGAGACCGGCCGGCGGCATTTGAGCATGACCGTCCTTTTCGGCCACGCCGATGATAACGTAACCGCCGCCCAGGTTGTGGAAGTCGTTGGCGAACGCGCAAAGGGTGTGCAGCACCGATTCCGGGTTCCAGCCTTCCTTCAGCTCAATGCGCTCGGATTCCACGAGGGAACCGGCAAGCAAGGCGGAAATGTCGATGGGAAGAGGCATGGGGGAATGACGGGCTGAGGATGGGAAACGCCGCCCCGACCGCCAATCGAAATCGGCGGCATGGGCCGGTGTGAGGTCTCACACAATCGGATCCGGGCAGACCGAACGTCGCTGGCACTTCTGGCAGAACTCGCCGAGATAAAGCTGGTCGATCCAGTCCATCAGCTCGCGGAGATGTCCGGGATCGTCGGTCAGCATGCCTGCCTCGAAGTTGCGTTTGTGCTGGCCCTTCGCGCCGAGCCCGGCACCGGTCAGGTTGGCCGAGCCGATGAACGCCTGCCTGCCATCGATCACCACGGCCTTGGTGTGGATGCGCGGGCAGAGGATGCGCTCGAAGAGATCGTTTTCGATCAGGTTGGGGTAGCGGTCGAAGTCCTCGCGGAAACGTGGTCCCGGCTCCTTGGCATGCATCAGGCGGATGGCGACTCCGGCATCGATGAGGTCGGAGAGGATTTCCAGCAAGGGCACGAAGCGGCGGCCCTTGGGAACATGCATGTCCTTGATGTCGGCCGTGACGATCCAGAGGAATTTCCGGGTCTGCGGCAAAAGTTCCACGACCACCCGGCGGTAGATGGCTTCGTTGAGGAGGAGTTCCATGGGTGTGGTGGACAGACTGCCATCAAACGACAGTCATCCGCAGATGAAAAAAATCACACGGCTGCCGCTGACAGGATTCCATCCACCCATACCGGGACTTTCTCGGTGGCCAGTCCGCGGAGATGTTCATCGAAGTTCGGGGAAATTTCCGTTGAAGCCGAATTGATTTCAATCGTGCGGATGCCATGACGGGCGGCAAGTTCGGCCAACCCGGCGGCCGGATAGACCACGCCGGAGGTTCCGATGGCGACGAACAGGTCCGCTAGGATCAACGCGTGGTCGATCTCATCCAGAAAAAGCGGGATTTCTCCAAACCAAACGATGTGAGGCCTGAGTGCTCCCACGCTCTAAACCATTGTGGGTCTCGCTGGAATCCGCCGGGGCTGGTCACGTCTTCCAGCCGGTGCCCCTCCCACAACCCGTCGGACCCGCGGAAAGTCTGGATGCCGGACTCCGCTGAAATGCCGGCACCCGTGAGGATGAAGATGGATTTCATGGCGTGTTTCCCGACATCGATTGAACCTGAAAACCTCACTCCTCCGGCGGCTCGGACTCGTAGGGCAGCTTGTAGTGGTGGAACACGTCGCGAGTCCGGTTGTAGATGTCCATCTCCGTCATGCCGGCGTGCTCCATCATCATGTTGAGCGGCACGAAGTTTTTCTTGATGAAATTGATCAGGTCCATCGGGTCGTATTCGACGGCGGCATTGGGTTCGCCGAGGCGCTTGAAGCCGCTGAGGTTGGGCAGCAGGCAGAGGGTCATCATGGTCAGGGTTTCCGTCCGCAGATCGCAGAAGAAAAACCAGTAGGGCCAGACGCGATGGAGGTGCTGATAGAATTTGCGCACCTCCGGGATCGAATAGAGTTCCTGCGGGTCGTCATCCCAGCCTTCGACGAGAAACTGGAATTTGCCCATCATCGCCGCGAGTTCCGGCCCCTCGGGCAGCGCGTCCGGGCCGAAGGTCTTGAGGAAGTGCGCGGTCTTGCAGTTGCGGACCTGCGGCTCGCTGAAGATGACCATGACGGCGTCATGTTCGTCGATCATGGTCAGTTCATGGTGGGATCGAAGCCCCGGTTGACGATGTTCATGCCAAGCGAGATCAAGGTGGTCCTGGCCTGTGCCGCCTCGCGCACACTGGGTTTGTTGCGCGGCATGAGGCCGGAGAAGCGCCCCTGTGATTCTCCGAACTGAAGCGGCCCCGGGTCGCCGAAGCTTGTGAACTCGCCGGCATCGTCCCGCAAGATAGGGAGCATGCGGGTGGCGTTGCGGGAATGGTCTTCGAGCATCAGCACGACCACTTCTTTGCGGTCGGGTGCCTGGGACGGCGGCGTTTCGGTGTCCAGGTGGCCTCTGGCGTCCGGAAGTCGCGCCCATGCCTCCGCGATCATGACAATGGACCTCGCGCTCTGGGCGATCGCAAACAGTCGGGTGACTTCAGCGAAACGATCCTTGGCAGCGTCATCCGTCAATGCGGTGGGCATGCAGAAAACGAAGCCCTCGTCGGTGTCGGCGATCACGGTTGGCGGGACGGAACCGGAGGTCCGCATCATGTGGAGGGCGTAGTCCTGGGCCTGCCGGGCGAGTGGCTCCAGACCCTGAGGATTTTCCTGCCTGCGGATTCTTTTCACGGGGGAGAGCTAAGCATGGAGGCCTCGGATGGCCAGATAATCTGTCAGCGCAGTTGGATGTGGGCGGTGGCACGGAGCGCTTGCCTGGCATCGGGCGCGGTGTCAGCCTCCGGCACCGGATTTCAGGTGGAATCCACGCGCCCCATCATTCCGCACTCATGCCTCTCGCTCCCGAAGTCCAGCAACTGATCCAGCAGGTGGAGCAGCTTTCGAATCGCCCGGTTCATGTGATGGAGGAGACGGACTTGAAGGCAAGAGCCACGGTGACTCCGGCACGTCGTGGAGCACCTGGCCACATCGTCCGCTTCAGGCCGGGATCTCCGTCTCTGGACTATTTGGTGGCAAGTCAGCTGCAATTTCTCATCCGGACTTTCACTTGTCCGGCAGCCGAGCGTTGGGACATCGTATCCACCGACACCGAGCGGGATCTCGGCATCACAGCCATGGGGCTCGGGGAATTTGAGGAACCGCTCGCCCGGATGATGATCACCAGCATCATCACCCAACTCCGCACCTACTCCATCGGATTCCGGGTGGATGATTGGATCTGGAAGAACCTGCCGGGCCTGCGACAGCAGCAGGAAGCCGAAATCTGCTCGCAGCTTGCCGAGAACGAGCGGGCGCTGAAACCGGAAACCCGGCAGAAATTTCCCAAGCCGCTGGTGGATGCCAACTCGTCGATGAACGCTCTATATGCCACGCTCTGGGGCGAGAGGTTGCACGAAACCCGGTTTGTCATCCCGTTCGTGGCCATGGGCTATCGGGGCAAGGTCGCCGAACTCCGTGCTGCGCTCCATGAAACTCCCGACGACCCGGTATGCGACAAGATGCTGATCGAACGCTGGGCTCCGGTGTTGGGCCTCACGGGAGCCTTCCATTTCAAACCTTACACAAGCGACTGATGCCGGACACTCCTCACGACATTCAGTTTCCTCTCGCCGACTTCGACCGCAACCAACTGCCAGAAGATCAGCGCGAGCTTCAGGGCGATGCCTACCTCCAGGCGATTCGCGAGCATTTGATAGGACAGTTCGTTGGCCAGGGCGGCGCTGCGGAAGTGGCGGTGACCCACGACCGGGTGATCATTCGTTGGAAGGAGTCCGACAAGGCCGAGTCTCTGGCGGACCAAGGGGCGAACCATCTGAAGCAAGGCAACACCGAAAAGGGCATCGCCACCCTGCGCGTCGCTTTGGAACGCGACCCCGCCGACGCTGCCGCGCTGTTCAATCTGGGGATGAGTCTTGTCGAAGCGAGACACGTTGGTGAGGCGCTGGAATTGCTTGAGCGGCTTGTCGCGATCGCTCCTGATTATCCCAGTGCCTGGGTCGCGCTAGGCGTGGCACAGGGTAGCTTCGGTGAAATCGATGTGGCCATCCAATCGTTCCGCGAAGCTTTGGCCCGACACCCGCAGGATCCGTTCGCCCACAAGAATCTCGGGGCCGCGCTTTCCCAATCGGGACAACTCGATGAGGCATGCGACCACCTCAAGGCTGCCGTTGTGCTCCTGCCCTCCGATGCCCAGGCATGGCTCAACCTCGCGATGAACTTGGAGCAGTCAGGGGTGACCGCGGAGGCGGAGACCGCCTACCAACGCGTCATTGTCCTCGACCCCGGCGGCCACCTCGCGGAAAAAGCCGAAGCCGGACGCAACCGGATCACACAGATCAAGTTCCGCAATGCCGGCGGCGCCTTGAGGCCGGATGTCCTGACCTACTGCGGCGATGCCATCAAGATGTTCGATGCAATGCCCAAGGAGGACGTCCAGCGCATTACCTTGGAAATCGCGATGCTGGGCGCCAAGGGGCTTTCCGTGAACGACCCTTCCACAAAATATCAGCTACGGTCACTGCCCGGGGACTTCACCGGACTTCATCTGCTGTGCATCGAATACGTCGGGTTCAAGATCATCGATCCCACCGTGGACATCGGCTTCGACATCTCCGCCGAGTATGCGGAGGCGTGCCGACTCCATGGGCAGCCGCAGTAACCCAGTCCCACCATGAGCTGGATCATGATAGACATTGAAGCCGACGGACCAATCCCCGGCGATTTCTCGATGATTTCCTTCGGGGCCGTGGTGGTCGAACTGGGATTGCAACGGACCTTCTACGGCGAACTGCGGCCGATCTCGGAAAAGTTCGTGCCCGAAGCACTGGCAGTCAGCGGATTCACCCGCGAGCAGACGCTGGAGTTTCCAGAGCCGGAAAAAGTGATGCGGAGTTTCGCGTCATGGATCGCGGAGGTTGGCGCGGGCCGGCCGATGTTCATCTCGGACAACAACGGATTCGACTGGCAGTTCATCAACTGGTATTTCCACCACTTCACCGGTGCCAATCCCTTCGGATTCTCATCCACAAACCTTGGCAGCCTCTACAAGGGCCTGGTGCGGGATACGACGAAGAACTTCAAACACCTGCGGAAAACCCGCCACACACACCACCCGGTCGATGACGCGAGGGGGAATGCCGAGGCACTGCTCACGATGCGGGATGAGTTGGGTTTGGGAATCCGGCTATAAGGCCGCCCAAGGAAAGAAAGCACTGGATATGAAAGAGCTGCCCCTCGCCAAAGCGTTCACGCTGATCGAACCCGGACCCGTGACCCTCGTCACCACCGCCGTGGGGAGGAAGAAAAAATCATGACCATCTCATGGACCCTGGTGATGGACTTCACTCCGAAGCTGGCATTCGTCACCGGCCCATGGAACCACTCCTTCCACGCGCTCATGGAAACCAAGGAATGCGTCATCGCGATACCGTCCGCAGACATGTCGGGAACGGTGGTGGGGATCGGAACCTGCTCGGGGGCCGACACCGATAAATTCTGCAAATTCGGGCTGACTCCGGCAAAGGCCAAAGCGGTCAAGGCCCCGCTCATCGCCGAATGCATTGCGAACATCGAATGCCGCGTCATTGACTACGTGAAGAAGCACGACCTGTTCGTCCTTGAAGGGGTGCGGGCATGGATTGATCCCGATGGCCACAAGCGCCGCACGTTCCATGCTGTGGGCGACGGCACATTTGTGGCTGACGGCAGGAGATTCAGTCATCGGGCGCTGATGGCCGGGAAGATTCCTCCCGGGGTATGAGCGATTTTCCCACGCTTAGATGACGGATGCCCATCGCTCAATCGCGGTGGTGGAGCTTCCTCCGAATTCAGGAGAAGCTCCTTCTAAATAATTTCTCACATTTGTGTTGATCTTCAACCGTGCCCGAGGTTATTCAAATTCTCGTTAGCACGCTGAAGCTGAAAACGGGATCGGTTGATCACCAGTTTTCTGACGGGTAGCGGTTGACCGTTCGAGTTTCGAACGTGCCCGGAAGAACCGGGGCGGATCTGGGGTGTGTCTCGCAGATCGGATTGGAGGATAACTCCTGATCCACAAGGCAGGAAACAGGTAAATCGGTTACCCGGCATCTTGCGACATTTGGAAATTCCAAATTCGAAACTGAGACTATGAAAACTATTACGGCAGCACGCCCAAGTGCAAATAATGGCAAAGCCGAGTGGACGCGATTCGCGAACACTGGCCTTACGCAATCTGGAGCAGGCCCGCGAGAATATCCGGGACTTGCTAAAACCACTAACCCTATCAAGGCATGAAGCGCCCCCGCAAGACCCTCGCTGAAAAAATCGAGTCCCGTTTGAAGGTTGCCGCTGACGCCAAGAAGGCAATCGGAGTCTTGAAAGCCACCGAATCGGCGAAACAAACTAAAGCCAATAAGCGGCGCATGATGATTCTCGGAAGGACTTGTCTGAAGTTTTTCAAGGAGGCACTCCCTGAGCAGCGGCCCGAAGGCTTGGAGAAAATCCTAGTCAAATGGATGAAACCCACGGATCTCATCTGGTATAAAGCGAATCCTCACGGATTGGTCTTCACCAAATTGGAAACGCCGCCACCGAATGTGGCTGGCGATGGGCACGGTGCCACTGATGAAAATCAACCTACTCCGCCTGAAAACCAGGGCGGTGCTTCCTAAAGCTAAGTAATGCGGCTATCGCCCATTGACGCCGTCGCTCCCACCCCCCGGCCCAAAAGGCCGGGGGGTCACGAGCTCCCGGCGATTGAGGGCGCACTTCCGCAAACTTCGTTTGCTCCAGCGCGTTCAGGGGAAAACTCCCCCCGAAACCCCCGCTGAGGCTTCTTGACAATGTCAATTCACCCGACACATAGCAATGTATCATTTAGCAAGCAAATCAATGTCGCGATTGGATAGCTCCGCAGCTGCGGTCTTGAGCTACCGAGTCGGCTACAAACTGAGAGATCCCCACGATGATCTGATGAAATATCCTCATCGGGACATCTCCGAAATACGCGATCATTTTTTAATCAACTGGGAGTGTCCGGGCAAATCAGAGGGTGCAAGGAAAACTTATCAGGCTATTTTGAATGAAGTCGGGAGAACCGAAACCCGCTGCAACAGCCGCCTCTGGAGGGAGTTTGAAATCGCCCTGCCCTACGAAGGCTCCGATTCTAATCGTGCGACGCTCGTCGAGGGTTTTGCACTTCGTCTGGCCCGCAAATACGGAATCACATTAGTGGTGGCGATTCACATGCCACCCAATAGGAAGACCCAAAACCATCACGCCCATTTGCTTGCATCAACTCGGTTTGTAATTCGTGACGAAAGCGGCCAGGTTCGGTTGGGAGCCAAGAACCGCGACCTCGATTCCAGGGAAATGCTCGAACTGGTCAGGAAGCTCTGGGAGGATTGCCTGAATGAATATTATCAAAATTACTCGATCGACAAAACTGTCAGCTGCAAGTCCCTCGAAAAGCAAAATATCGGAAGGATTCCGACCATTCACGAAGGGCCATTTTCCAAGAATGATTCACGTAAGGAACGGGAGCGCTGCAAAATCAATGAGGCAATTCTCAAGTTGAATCTAGTGGCATCACCCAAATCGATATCGCCAGCCGAGGTTCTCGGTCTGATTCCGAATATCGTAGAGGAACTGCAAAGGAAGCTGTCAAAAGCCACTGTCGAACTTGGCAGGCTTTACCAAGAATTGCGCGACGAGTTGGCGGTTACCAAACTGACTCAACGTCAAACATCCCAAGTCGCTGCCTTGAAGCAATACATCGCCGAGGCAATCACGACCGAAGATTCCACGTTCGCTGTATCGGAGAAACTCAGGTTGACCGTGAGGCGTGGCGGTATTGCCGGCGGCCCATTTGATCGACTCCGCTCCAAGCTCCCATCTGCAGGCGGTGATAGTGAAGTCCAGAACGCACGCGAAGGGATCGATATCATGGCATCCCTTTTCGATAGCCCGTGCGACGAAACCCTCGACAAGTTAAAGAAATGGATCAAACGAAACGGTGAAGGTCAGCTTTGCAAACCGCCAAACCTCGACGATCCCCAAGAACTTCAGAGACTGCTACGTTGGCTCCGCGACGTCGACACACCTGAAGCACCCGAACCACCCAACACACCGCTGATTTAATTCAATGGCGAGTGTGACATAGAGAGACAGAAGCTCAACGCGAGGCGCGAATTGTCTACACTCGATATCGGCTGGCTGCCGGATTACTTCGCCCCGTTCTTCATTTTGTCGATGGAGGTTCTATCATCGCTTACACACTCCGGATGGGTATCGAGGCCTCCCACTATGGAAACGCTTTGAATCACTGATAAACTCGCCGTGCGTCCCGGTCGCTTGTGCGACCGGGACGCTGCGGGCGCAGGCGATAAGTAATGGAAACCATCCACACTAACTGCACCCACACCAACCTCCGGTTTGTTCCCGGACTACACGTCATCATCGTTACCAACCCGCAGAAGGGTTCGGGCGGATCCCTTTTTGCCTGGGAAGCGTATATGGCATGCAAGCTTTCGGGCTTGCCCGCGATCCTCGCAACCTTCGACGAGTCCCGCCATTATCCGGACATCGGCCCCGACCTCCGGCGATTGCCGGTTCCGGACGGCGAAACCGCTGGCAAGAGCGGCATTGAAAACCTCGCCTGTCTGCTCCCCATCATCCGGGAAGCGGTAGCAGGCAATAAGCTCCTGATCCTAGATACCAAGTCAAATTTTACCGTGCGCGACCCAATGTTTGAAGTCTTGGAATATTGCGGAGTCCATCAAGCCACTTCAATCGCCGCGCTGATTTCCTGCCGCCAGGATCTTCCGGGATTCTATGATGGGGCAATGGCGTGCAGGGATTTCAAATCCGCCAACATTTTGTTTGACCGCGGAATGGTCCGAGCTTGGGGCCGCCCGGTCCACTGCGCGACGCTGGGACTCATGGAAATCCCCCGAATTGATTTGTGGACGCCCAGAGTCTTATCACCACAGGCATTGTTTTTACTTCAGAACGCGCCGCAGGCCGTACCGCAGCACGCCGACCTTTTTCCCGACTTTGTGGGGTCTAGCAAAAACGCCCGAGTCCTCAGACCATCGAGTGAGATAAAGCTGCACGTTTCTTCCGCGACGTGCGCCATCCGCGCCTCCATTCTCGCCCCAATTTGCCGGACATTATCCCGATGAACCGAAGGTCACTCCCCAAAATGGTCGCGGCGAATGTTTTCCAGGACAGCGGATGAGTTCGGAACTGGGGAGCAAGCCGGTTGAAACCCGGTTTGATCATTTAGCCCCGCCGAGCCGTCGCTTGCGCGTCAGGCACGGGTTCGGGGCGGTCGTCCGTGCAATGAAAACCAATCGAAACGTCGAAATACTATCTCCTCCGCAGCAAGCCCTCCTCAACCAACTCCTGCCGGTGGCTCGGATTGCCACGGCGGGTGGCAACGAACACCTTCCGGTCCGGTTGCGCACCCACTCAATCATTTGCGGACCCAGCGGCGGAGGCAAAAGCTTTGTCGCCAGCTCTCTGGGCATGCGGTTGGGTCTGCCGATAATGGTGATCAACGTCTCCTCGTGGGTCGTTCTGTCCGCGAAAAATGAACCTTGGACCTTCTCCCTAATCTGTGACTGGCTCGGCGGGCTTCACGGCAAAGGCGGGATCCTTGTGCTCGACGAAATCGAAAAGCTCACCATACCGAACATAACCGATTGGAACTCGCTTGTCATGCTTGAGCTGCACTCTCTGCTTGATGGGCTGATTCCTCAAGCGGCAAGACTGCCTAGCAGCGCCAGCCCTTCCGGCGATCTTTGGGGTGAATCGGAAGCCGACGAACCGCCGGATCCCGCCTTGCGCACGAAGCTGGCCGAATGCCTCCGCAACCGGGTTTTTGTTGTGGCGTGTGGCGCGTGGCAGGCCGCCTGGGGCGTAATGAAGGCGGAGATCGGATTTGGTTCGACGGTCCCCCAGCAATCGACACCAAGTTCCACCCAACTTCTGTCGATCTCACCGGAGCTGCGGAAACGTTTCCGCAACGAAGTCGCTTGGTTGCCTCCGTTGGGCCTTGCCGATTACTTGACGGTCTCCGCAAACATTGCGAGCCAGATCCGCGACCCGAAAATCCTCAGGGAGTGGAACGCGCTGGAGGAGGCTGCCATTCAAGAGGCCATGGCCAATGGCCTAGGAATGCGGGTTTTCGAAGAGCTGATGCTGTCCGCGATGCTTAGTGCCAAAGGACGGCAGGAACCCCGCCTGGAAACCATTGATCCTCCCTCGATCTGAGGAATCAGCAACTTCGCGAAAAGACCAGCGGGCCCCCATCTCCTCCGTTGCCGTGCGGAGATGTTTCGGGCGCGCCAGGAAACCGACATGAAAGAAAAAAACAATCCAATGAAAAATGGTTTCAAGTTTCAAAATGGTGCTCCATATCATCCTCCAATCCTCCGGGATAACGTGAATTCGAAGCCTCAGGCTCGTTTCGCGCCGGATGCGCGCAGGAAAGATAATACGGGAAAAGTGCAGCAAATCCGCCAACCGCGGAACGACCCGAAGCCAGAAAGGCGAAAGCCCTCACGGACACTGTGATGTTATCAGATGGGGTCCCGGCGGATTTGAATGAAACGATTTGTGACACGGAACACCACGCGGGGTCGTCAGGAAGTGCTGAGAAAACGTCTCCCGCGATATTCTGCCCGGCCGCTCAGGCCTGCCAGGCACCGTATCCCTTCTCACGGAGATCACGGGCCAACTTCACCTCCTTTGCAATCGCCCCCTTTCGGCCGATCGGGCCTTTTTGGTGGACAAGATCCATCCTCAACATCAGGCCGAATTTGTGGACAATGCGCGAGGCGTTTTTTGAGCCGCTGATGTGCTGGCCGTAACGCTCCTGGGGAGGCAGCGACGTCGACCCAGCATAGTAACAGGGCATGCCGGGCACGTAGCCGGGATTGCTGGCGGCGAACGCGGGGTCGGCTGCGACTGCGGGATCGAGTTCGATAAGATACACGAGCCGCGGCAGGCTCCGCTTGGCGAGTGGAATCCCCCAGCCGGTGGATTTGAGGGCGGCGGGTTGCTTTTCGGTTTGTTTCATGGGGCGGATGTTGGTCTGGGGTGGGTTGGAGCTACCGCTCTTTGCGATTTCGCAATGCGCGACCGGGCCGTAATCAAGTTGGTTGAACAGGCGTCTCGCTCGCAACGAGTGTTGACACTTATTACTGTACAGGCAAGACGATTTTTTCCGGCTATTTCTCCCCATGATACCCGCGGCGGTTTTGGCAGCACCCGTTCGCGACTACCCCTCAAACCGGATCACTTCTGTTTGCCGAGTTTCTTCAGCACCCCGGACGGGGTAAGGGTTCCATTCTGGCCACCCGCGGCGAGAGCTTCAAATACCGCTCCCCACCCCGGATCCGCTTTGAGGAGCCGCCTCAAATCTGACAGAGAGGACCGGCTGTCGAGTTTCTGCAAATCCACCGCCGTCGCCTTCAATTCCGCCGCAATCCTTTCAAGCACCGTGCCTGACGGATAGTGGCTGCCGTTCTCGATCAGGCTGAGAAACGACGGTGAGATATCCGCCCGGCGAGCGAGCTCGCGCAGCGAGATCCCCTCATCCAGGCGGAGTTGCCGGATCCGCTCGCCCATCGCCAGTTTCTGCATCTCCCCGCGAAAGCTCGGGAGAGGTCCCGGTGTGGTCAAGGGCAAACGCGGATGCCCCACCCCCGCCGAACCGGCCCCCGAGATCCCGGGCCACGCCGGTAGTTCCCTACGCGGGACCACCGCAATTTTTCAAAACTTCCATCATTCAAATTCCATGGGCTATTTCCCCATAAAACCACTCTTCCCGCTCGGCCGGATTGTGCTCTCTCCCGCCGCCGAGTCTCTCGGAATCGACCTCATGCGCTTCCTCCGCCGGCATCAAGCGGGCGACTGGGGCGATCTCTGCGCTGAAGACCTCGAAGCCAATCAGGAGGCGCTCACCAACGACGAGGCGATTCTGTCCCACTATGAAATCACGCTTCCCGCGGGCGGAACCGGCAGCATCGGCGTCATGTCGGAGCAGGGGCGGGAATTCACACTGGTTTACGTAACAGGCGAGCTGCTGGACGAGGAGCAATGCAACTGAGAATGCGCGCAACGCGCCGATGAGAGGAAATGCCCTTGGGAAGACCGCGCTGTCGCTGCGGTCTTCCACCAGCCCCGGAAAGGATCCGTTGAAAATCCCACCAACCACATGAACCAACCATCCTATACCACCCGGAAACCGACCGTGAATCACACCCTTTGGAAAATCAACCAACGCAGCGCCATCATCGCCATCGAGTCGAGTCCGTGTCTCGACCCGGAGACGCCTCCCAGGATCAACCGGCTTTACCGCGAAGAATTCTGCTACTCGCCCATGGACGCTGGTCAAGTTGTCGGTCACGCAACGGGGCCGACTTCCGCCCTGATGGTCAAAGTCAGCGCGAACAATCTGGTGGCGATCTCGGAAAAGTTCCGCCGGATCGACCAGTTGGGCTGGCGCTACTACCAAATCGGGCCGGAATTCGAGGTCGTTCCGCTCGAATCAGTCAATCGCCGCTTCAGCCGAAAGGAAATCAACTCGATCCTGGCGACCTGGCCGATCAGCAAACCGGAAAGCCTTCTGTTCGGCGAAAGCGATCTGCCGGCCATTTTCGCCGGCGGCCATCCACCATGGCTCGAGCAGATTGCCGACGCGCAGCTACTCCACTGGCGGCTCCACGAGCCGCAGCGATTTTTCCAACATACGCGACTGCCGTTGGATGCCGCGAGCCTCCAGACCTGCGTCGAGCTTGCTCCATTCTGGGCCTTGGCCCGCTGGCAGGGTCGCCTCAACACGAAGCAAATCGAGGATTGTGTCCGCAAATGCCAAAAAGCCGCAGTGATGTACGCGACGGACCGCATCCCGCCGCACAAGCGGCAAGCCTATCTATCCAAACACCCTGCGATCGCGCTCGCTCATGCGGCGGACCGCTTGACCGATGAGGAGCTCGGCATGTGCGCATTCGAAGAAACGCGGGCCGGGCTACGGTGCCGGGGCGGACTTTCGGCACGGCGGCAGGCGATCGTGCTTGCAAACGCATATTCCGAAATCGCGATGACGGGCCTCGATGAACCCCTACCCGATTTTCGCAATGAGGTGATGAACTCCATCCGGCGGTTCCCAACAGAATGGCTGTCCGCCCACCCGGAGGGATTCCCGGCCATCATGGAAGGGATCGCCTTCCACCTAGAAATCCACTTGAATTCTGCGGAGCTGTTGGAACTCCTCAACAAAATCAACCCCGCGGGTCGGGAGGCTTTCGCCGAATACCTCGCCTCTAAAATTTGACCCCGTGCCAAGGTTTCGCCGCGGCGGGGCTCCGACATTTCGGTCTGCGGAATGACGGAATTGGGACGGCAGGGTCTCGTTGGAGAGAGACCGCGACGGTCACGCCTGCCAGCACACCTCCGCCAAGGCTTGGCCAGTTTCCTCTCCAAGCGTCCGTTGCAATTCGCACCTTGTAATACCCGTTACGATCAGTAGCATTACGCCATCGTTCAAACGAACCGGCTTTCCCCCATGACCCGCTCCCAATCAGAGATTTATGCACGGATTGATCGTCGCCGGTCGCCCCAGCCGCGAAGACTCTCCGGCCAGCGCACTTGTGGCGGGAAAATGGACTGGTCCGTCGTCCGCGAGAAAATCGCCAAACACGGCATGCGCAACTCCAACGTCCTCGCCACCGCCACCATCTCGAACATGATGGGCACCACCCCCTGCATCGAGCCCAACTACAAGAACCTCTACGTCAAATCCAACCTCTCCGGCGACTTCATCGTCCTCAACAGCGAGCTCGTCAAAGACCTCAAGAAGGCCAACCTCTGGAACCAGGAAATGCTCGACCAGCTCAAGTACTTCGACGGTGAGCTCGACGCCATCGACGACATCCCGGAAGCCCCAAAAGCACAAGCACAAGCACAAGACCGTCTTCGGCATCGACTACGAAACCATCATCGACGCCGCCGCCCGCCGCCAGAAGTGGATCAACCAAAGCCAGAGCGTCAACCTCTTCCTCGCCACCCCCGAGATGCAAGGTGCGAGCGCACGCAGCAACTTGAACAGAACGGATCGCTGCGCCTGGGACAAGGGCGTCAAGACCACCTACTACCTCCGCGCCCTCCAGGCCTCCAACATCGAGAAATCCACCATCGACGTGAAGAAAGAACAACGCGGCGTCATGGCGACTCAAACCGCAGCCACCGCCGCCGGAACGAAGCAATCCACCGCCGAGGAAAAGTACGCCTGCTCCATCGACGCCATGCTCAACGGAGGCACCTGCGAGGCCTGCCAGTAATAAGAAAATTCACCCAATCTCAATTACTCTAAGCTATGATTCATTTGGTGTTAGACACCAACATTTTCACTGCTGACGCTCGACTTCGGAATTCGGAGTTCTGGGTCATTGAGAATCTTGCCAAGGCAAAATTTCTGACGCTTCATGTTCCTTATGTAGTGGAACAAGAGTTCCTTTCCCAAAGGGAACAACAGGTCAAAGATCACGTCGATCCAGCCATTCGGAGCCTCGGACAACTTTCGAAAAAGGCACTATCACCAGAGATAAACGTATGGCTTAAAAGCGCGTTATCGAGCTTACAGGAAAAGCGAAAAGAGATAATTAGCTCTGCTGGATTATTTTTTGAAGACTGGCTTAAATCGATCGATGCGCAAAAAGTTAGTATTTGCGCGACCCAGTCACGTGCTGCGATGGAAGCCTATTTCAAAGGTCACCCTCCATTTCGGCAACCGAAGACGCGGGACGACATACCAGACAGCTTTATTTTTCAAGCAATCCGGAAAATAGCTAATGAAATCAAAGGCAGCACGATTTGCTTTGTATCTGCGGACAAAAAGTTACGCATGGCGGCAGCTGACTTACCAAGTGTTGCCGTCTTTGAAACCTTGCGAGCATTCGTAGCTTCCGACGAAGCACAATCTGCGATTGAAAGCAACGATCCACTCGGAAATCTCTCCTTTATTAAATCGAGACTCGCTATTACTCCGGAACATTCCAGCGGCCTAATGGCTGAAGTAAAATCTCTACTGGGGGAAGAAGTAATCTGGAAAACGCTAGAGTATACGGGATGGAGCAATAACTCCGACGAAGCGACTATAACAAGCTATGGAGAACCTGAAGATCCAAATTTCGATTGGTCCGATCTGGAGTATTACGGCGAAAAAAGGTTCGTCCTTCCATTTAATGTAAATCTTCCGGTGACGGCAACTTTTTACATTTATAAAGCAGACTATTGGATCTTTGAAGAAGATGAAGGCTACTTACCGGCCGTTTCGGATCACAATGATCACGTGTATGAAGCAGAGGCCGAAATAATGATAAAAGTAGAAGGCCGATTGGCTTTTGAAGTGAATTCAAACCACGAATCCAAGGAATTTGAAGTGGATTTCGAAACTGCTGAAATCGACTCAGTATGGTCCATCGAAGTTTGTGAATAGAGTCAAGTAAACGCTATGAAAGCAACTCGCCCCATCAATAGCTGCCCTCTTTGTCTCGAACCAAATAAAGAACTTGCCAATTCCCACATCGTTCCCGAGTTCAATTATGCACCGTTTTATAACGAAAAGCATCAACTTAGAACATTCGTAGGAGACGGATCAAAGAAGGAGAAGCCCATACAAAAGGGTATCCGGGATTTTCTTCTCTGTGATGATTGTGAGTCTAAAATTTCCGCATGGGAGGATCACGCTGCACGGATTGTGGGCCCCGGCAAGATTGACCCTTTGGTGGTTCCCACCATGAAACACATTGGCCTCGATATCGACTACAAGAAATTCAAACTGTATGGCATGTCGCTCATCTGGCGTATGGCTGTCACGAAGGAACCTAGCTTTGCGATTGGAAGCTTGGGAAAACAGCAAGAAGTGCTCCGCCAAGCAATTTTCAATGAAGATCCTCTCGCATCTTCTAAGTTTCCATTTTACCTAGAGGCTTACTTGGCTCCTGATGGGAATTTTTATACTGATTGGATGTCTCCACCACTGCACCGTGATTTTTTTGGGAAAAAAGGTATTAGCATAGTGATCGGTGGGCTACTTTATACCTTCATCGCAAGTAGCCCGAATGTGCCTCAGCATCTTGACGCAGCACTGCCAGTTCCCAACCAACCGTTGGCAGTTCCCGTATTACCTATTTCTACTTTCCCTGAATTTGAAGCGATGTATCGAGAGGCGGTAGCAAACGTGAAGCGTCATGCAGGCGGAGGAGTCGAACCAAATGGGATTGCTCCTCCATGACTAGAACCTTGCGAGATACGCCTCACTCTCTCGGACATCGATTCGGCCTATTTTGTCGCAAAGCCAGCGTTATTTAATTGAAACTATTAATTCATGAAAGCACTACTGCTAGATTTCGACGGACCTATATATGACGCCCGCCAATCAGCCTTAACGGCGCTCATTGAAACATTGTCAGAAACTAGCTCTTGGGACGAAAATCTCAATACAGCATTCAACGCAATGCCATTATTGGCGAGTCGTCAAATGTTGCAAGTATTTCTTCCACGAGAAGCTATCCCTGAGGAAAGATTCGAAGATCTCTATCGAACCTATAAAGAAAAATTACAACGTTTTGAATACGCAGCTAGAATAGATCCTGACATCATTAAGTCTCTTTCTCATGCGAGAAAACTTGGACTAAAAATAGCAATCGTCTCAAACCGCAGACAAAGCCAATTGGACATTCTGGTGGCTCGTTATGGAATAAAGAATTTAATTGATGTCGTAATTGGAATTAAAGATTCACTACGTCTTAAGCCTTCACCAGAGTCCATAAATCTTGCTTTGACTGAATTAGAGCTTACGCCAGATCAAGTAGTTTTTATTGGAGATTCTGATTCAGACTATAGCGCAGCAACTGCCGCTAGCGTGTATTACATTCATGCCGGTTGGACCGGAGAACCCGCCCATTCTGCTTTTGCAAGCGGATGTAATATTCTTAGATCCAAGATCGAATTGACCGAACTTGTTGCCGCAATGGCCACAACCATCAAGACCATTGGTTCAGGCTATCCATCCGAAATTCACAAAGCCATAAAGGAGAACGATTTGGTGTTCTACGGTGGCGCGGGCATCTCCGCACAATCTGGATTCGATAATTGGGTTACCAGTTACACAAAAATTTTCGGGATATTGAACTCCTCCTTTCTATTGTCCATGTGCAGCCTAATTGAGGCGGCCCAGCTCCTAGCAGCGAATCCAGAAAACAGATCTCATTTGTTCGATCTAATAAAACTTCACTTTTCAAAAAACGCAAAGCCAAGCGACTTTCACTTTAGTATAGTTAAGTCCGCTGCATCAAGAATCTGGACAACCAACTACGACTCATTACTTGAAAAAGCAATTACGATATCAGAGACAAATCGAAATGTGGTAAGAAACGACGAAGAGTTCAAAGAAAAGCTATTCGAACGAAACTTGGTTGTCAAAATCAATGGCGATTTTGATAGCGCTCGATATAGGGACGACCTCAGTTGGGATGTTGTTTTTACCGAAGAGCAATTTGATCGGATGGATAGCACTCGAAAAGAGATTTGGTCCGCATTTGAGAGCGAATATCGTCAGAAATGTATTATATTTGTGGGATCGTCATTCTCTGATCCCGCCCTAAAGCGGCTCATCTCGCAAGCAAGTGTCAAGCTGAGCAGAACAAAATATAAACATTTTCTTCTACTCAGAGTACCACGGGGACCATTTGAAAGACTCAAAATGAAGCTTCAAATTGAGAATTTAAAGCGATGGAATATTGAAACCATCCCCTTTGATAGCCACGAAGCTGTCCTTGATTTTGTGAGCTCAATTGCGGTTGATTCCACTTTACCAAATGTGGCGATTTGCGGAAGCATCGTCAAGTTCGACAAGAGTCCAGATGAATACGACTTAGATGCCTTTTTCGACAAGGATGGCGTGACGATACGCCAATTACAGGAGGCGATGGGCGAATTAGGCACAAGTCTGGCTCGAAATGGTCTCGGAGTCTATTCTGGGGCAGCGCCATTCGTTGGATTAGATGCTGTTGCTAGTGCTTCTAAAGTTGAATCCGGCCGAGCTCTACTGTTTCTCAGGGAATCATCGAATCGCTCTTTCTATCGACGAGCCCCGGTTGAAATCGTAAACAGCACTAGCTACTCTGATATGCGCCGACGCTTTATTGACAGAGTCCACGGAGCAATATTTGTCACGGGACGAGGAGGTAAGGACAGTGGCACCTGGGAAGAATTTGAACTCGCTTTGACCCGCAGGATTCCCATTATTTTGTTGCCTCAAGCCGGAGGAATGGTCGAAAAGTATTGGATAGATATGATTAACAGGATTAGGGAGGTGTTCTATGGATCGAACCTAGCTAATCCACTTTTGGATCTAAATTACCTCATTAAGGATATTAATCTCACTGATTTACAGTCTTACATATCGAACAGTCTTGCCGCCGACTTCAGGAAACTTTTGATTGTGAGCATTCGAACTAATATCAAATGAAAGCTGACACAAAATTTGATTTTTCGAACGAATTGCTAGTTGCTCTAAAGAGATGCTTCCAGCTTATGCTTAATGACGACATATTCTGTGATTATGCGTTCTTAGGAGCGGCCAGCGAGAATTACTCTTGGAGACCATCGCCTAACGCTGAGGTGGATGTCTGCATTTTCATCAAAGACTTTTCAATGGATTCGGGAGAAAAAATGATCTCATTAAGAAATCAGATAGTCGAAACAATGCGAAGTTACGATGTTCAAGCAGAGTTTCGCGTGATTCGTGGGCCATACAAAAGAACGCCAGGTGTATTTACCGGGACTTCTCTTACGGTGCATGGTGCCATTTTTACTGCACACGATTATGAGATCAATGCGGCAAAACTTCTGCGATGGAGTTGGCGAAAATACAGTTGCAATACTACTCAGAATCGGCTGCGGATTATGTCTGGAATAAAGCCGGATTTGAATGAATTGCTCACAGGAAGACTAGGCGTAAGTGAGCGTATTACTAAATTGCAATCGAAAGAAATCTCGATGCAGGAACTTGTTTTTCCAAATTTTGAATGGGTGAAATTTCCAATCGAATTCGGAACTAGTATGTTTTATGAATATTCGATGGCTTGTGCAGCGAATACATCGAGGAATCATGGACGAGTGATGAAATTTGACGAAGCAGACTATTTGAACAATGAAGAATATTTTCAATTTTACTCAGAGAACTTATTTAAATCTAAGAATTTTGATTGCGTAATGGATTTAAAAAAGAATGCCAGACTGAAAGGATATTCAGAAATTGATATTCGTAGTTATGATTGTTCACTCGGTTACTTGTGTGAGCTCCGGGACCATCTTGAGTCGAAGGGGGCGAAGTGAACGGGGTCGGTCAGTGCGGCGGGGTCCCGACTAACAAGCATTGGAACTGAAACCCGCCGTTTTGATTCAAAAGGAATGGTCTCCCGCAATCCTGGAATTCCCTCGATTTCCCGGGGCATCTTCCGGATGATCCAGCCCGCATGATGCTCAAACCCATTGCCGCCGCCCCCTCCCTGATTCTCGCCCTCGCCTGCAGCGCCGGGGAAATCACCTACACCAACCCACTCTGGGACGGTTCCCTCGCCGACCCCCACGCATTCAAGTTGGGTGACACCTTCTATGCCGTCGGCACCGGCAAGGCACCGGACGGGAAACAGTTCCCCATCCTGCGCTCGCGGAATTTCACCGACTGGGAGGTGGTCGGCGGGGCGATGGATGCCATCGAAACCATCAAGGAATATTGGGCTCCGGAGATCGCCGGGCGGAACGGGAAATTCTTCCTCCACTACGCGGGAGACCGCAAAATGCGCGTCGCGGTATCCGACAAGCCGACCGGACCGTTCAAGGACACGTGGAAATGGATGTTCTCGGACCTGGAATTCTCCATCGACGGCCACGCGTTCAAGGACCCCGCCAGCGGGAACTGGTATCTGTTTTTCGCCAAGACTTCTTCGACCAGCGGCCCGGCACCGCGCTCGCCGTGGTCCAACTGGCCGACGACATGATCCACGCCGGTGGGGGAGCAGAAAACGGTGATGCGCGCCTTCGCCGATTGGCGAATCTACGAGCGGGACCGCGACCTCTATAACCGAAAGTGGGCCGCCTGGCACACGGTGGAAGGCCCGGCGGTCATTTTCCACGACGGGAAATACCGGCTGTTTGTAAGCGGGGTCTGTAGCGCCGTCTGATGATTCTGGCTGCCGCATTTCATAGCCGTCATAGTTCACCGATCTATGACACCTATGAATGAATGTAAGCACCCGAGCGTCCGCCGTTTGAATAGGCTCGATTGACGGAGCGCAGATGGCTAGGGGGCCGGTATCAGGCGGCATGCGGACGCTCCGACTTGATCGCGGGGTGGGCGGCGCGGTTCGCAGCGGCCCAGTTGGAAGGCAGCAGGGCGTCGAGTTCGTCCGGGCGGGTCATGGGCAGGCGCTCGATGACGTCCTGGAGGTAGGCTTGCGGATCGACGCCGAGATTGCGGGCACTGATGAGCAGGGTATACATGACCGCGGAACGTTTGCCGGCTTCGGGGCTGCCGACGAACAACCAGTTCTTTTTGCCGACGGCACTTGGCCGGATGTCGTTCTCGGTGTCGTTGTTGTCGATCTCGACGCGGCCGTCTTCAAGAAATGTCTGCATGGCGGGCCACTGGCCGAGGGCGTAGTGGAGCGCTTGGCCCAATCCGCTCTTGGGCCGGATGCGGGTGGCGATGAGGCGTTTGAAGGCCTTGGCTAACAGCAATATGAGCGGACGGCTGCGGTTCTGCCGGACACGCAGGCGCACCTCGGCGTCGGCTTCGTATTCGCGCAGCGGTTTTTCCAACATGTAAAGCCGGGCGATGATGCGCAGGATCCAGTCGATCACTTCGGGTCGCTCGGCGCGGGCTTTTTCAAATTTGCGCCGGATGTGGGCGAGGCAGGCGGCGCGAATGACTTTTTTGCCTCGCAAGCGCTGGACGCGGCAATAGTTTTCATAGGCTTGGTAGCCGTCACTTTGAAGGATGCCTTCGTAGTCGGTTCCGAGCCAGTCGCTCGCGTGGTGATGTTCGCGGCTGGTCTGCCAGTCGAAAATGACGTCTCCGCTGAGGCCGCGGTAAACCCAGAAGTAACCGTTGGAACTTCCGCCGGGAATGAGTTTGTCGAGGTAGCGGATGAAGGTTTCATCGGCCCGGACATAGCCGCCTTCGAGCATGCGCTGTTTCATGCGCCCGACCAGCAGGCCGCACTGGTCGGCGATTGTGGCGGCGGCGTCGCCCATGGTGTTGGGGCTGAGATCGACGCCGTAACGCTGTTTGTTGAGCACTTGCTGCCGGTCGAAGGGTAGATGATAGAGGTATTTGTTGGAGAGGATTTCGGCGAGCAGTCCCGGGCCCCAGAAGCCGCCTTCGATGAGGGTGGGTTTGGCGGGCTCGATGACGGGCGGGCTGAACGGGTTTTCAATCGGGACGAACTTCATCCGCAGGATGCGGCGCAGATAGAAGTAGGCGGGCTCTTTTTCGAGCTGGGTCTTTTCCTCGAAGCCGCAATTTCTCCAGGCTTCGGGATTGGCCTGGACGATTTCGGGAATGATCTCTTCGGTCCTGACGGGGAGGTTCTCGGGAAGGCGGTTCTTGCGGATGCAGCGGGTGCGCTTTTCACTCTTCGGGTTTGCGCCGGCGGTGCTTTGGACTCCCTCCTCCGGTGCGGCCGCGTCGCCGGAGGAGTCGGGCTTTTCCGTCTGCTGGTCGGAGAAGAGGTCGGGGTGGTCGAGTTTTTCGCTGGTCCGGCCGAAGAGCTGCCGCTTGAGCCAGTCAAGCTGCTGGGTGAGGATCGCGATCTGATCCTTTAACTCCTGGTTTTGCTGTTGAAGTTCCTCGTTCGTCAAAGCGCGGATAGATATGGATTTGCCTGATATGCTATCCAAGCGAAAAATGTGATGTCGGGCGTTTTTATCCTATGGGTCCGGCAGTTCGTACCAGGCGCGCTGCATGCCGTGCTTGAGGTCGATTCCGCTGAGCAGCATTTCGAGGGCTTCGGGTTTGAGGGCGATTTTGAACTCGCCGTCGGTGAGGGGGCGGGGACGGCAGAAGCGTCCGCGTTCGAGACGTTTTGCCAAAATCCAAATTCCCGTCCCATCCCAGTAGAGGAGTTTGACGCGGTCGCACTGGCGGTTGAGGAAGACGAATACCTTTCGCGAAAGCGGGTCTTCGCGCAGTTCGTCGCGCACGACGACGCTGAGGGTGTCGAAGCTTTTGCGCAGGTCACAGGGGCGGGTGGCCAGGCAGACCTTGACGCTGTGGGTGAGAATCATGGGCGGGCGGGGCGGGCCGGGTGGATGCGCAGGATGATTCCGCCGCCGAGTTCGAGTTCGACGAGCGGGCCGGCGGAAACGTGCTGCGGGGGCGAGGCGCCGAGTTCGAACTCGATGAATGCCGGTGGCTCGGCTTTGGGTGGCAGCGAGGCGGAGGTCCGTCGCCGCCAGTTCATGAACGTCTGGTAGGATACCCCGCGTTGGCGGCAGAAAGCGGCGGCGCTTCCATCGTGCTGCTCAAACTCCCGCATAATTCGGGCCTTTTCCTTGTCAGTGTGGCGTGTGCGTGACATCCCGCGATCCTGGCTCGGTGTGCGCGACGTCCGAGGCTTTTCAAACGGCGGACGCTCGGGTGCTTACGAATGAATCCGTATTAAAAACCGATCAGATCGGTCGACTGCGCTACACGCCGGAGCAGAAGAAAACCATGGTTGAGGCCTACCGGGCCAGCGGTTTGAGCGCCCCGCGCTTCGCGGCGCATCACGGCGTCAACTATCAGACACTGGTTTCCTGGATCAAGAAGGACAAACAATCGGCCACGTCCACCTCACCGGATTGCCCGCCTTCCGGGTTCTTTTCCCTGATTCCTGCCGTGATCGAGGGATGCGGAAATCCAGCTGCGCAAGGGGCTATGGAAATCCTCCTCCCGGGTGGAGCCAGACTTTCGCTCACCTCAGCCAACCACGTCCTGCTTGCCGTCGCTCTGATTCGCGAACTCGAACAAGCCAGATCATGTTGAGTTTTTCCGGCAGTTTGAAGGTCTTCGTGGCGGTCGAGCCCTGCGACATGCGCCGCAGCTTCAACGGCCTGCACGATGCCGTGGCCAACCAACTGCGGGAAGATCCCAAAAGCGGCTCCATCTTCGCCTTCACTAACAAACGGCGCAGTCTCCTCAAAATCCTCTACTGGGATGGGACTGGAATTTGGATTTTGGCGAAAAGATTGGAACGCGGGACCTTCAGTTGGCCCAAGCCATCTGATGTCAGAGACGGCAAACTCCGCCTCAACTCCACCGCGCTCGCCCTCTTGCTCGATGGCATCGACATGCGCGACGGCTGCCAGCGCCCGTGGTATGAAATCCGGTGATGATTCCGGATCAGCATACAAAAATGGCACGGCTTCTGCTACTACGTGCCTAGTAAATGGACGGCGACGAAATCCAGAAAGTGCTAGACCGGATCGCCCGGCGCGACGAGATCATCGCTCGCCAGGCCGCCGAGATTGTTGTCTTGAAGCAAACCATCGACGCGCTCTGCCGCCGGATTTTCGGAGCCTCCAGCGAGAAGTTGGATCCGGCGCAGCTCGAACTCATGCTCGGAGGCGACCTCGCAAAAAAAGCCGCCGCCGCCGATCCCGCAGACCCCGGACCGGCGGCTGAAATCCCGACGCACAGGAAGCCCGTCAAAAAGACCCGCGCCCCGCGCATCCCCGATCATCTGCCCGTCGTGCGCGAGGAAATCGTCCCGCCGCACGTGGCGCTCAATCCCGCCGCCTTCCGGCGCATGGGAGAGGAGGTGCGTGAGCAACTCCACTTCAAGCCCGCCGAGTTCATCCGCATCCAGCTCGTCCGCGGCAAATACGTTCCCGTCGACAATCCCGCGGCCCCTCCGGTCATCGCGCCGCTGCCACCTTCCCTCCAAGACCGCTGCATTGCCACCCCCGGCCTCATCGCCGAAATCGTGGACAACCGCTTTGTCTGCCACCTGCCTTACTATCGGCAGGCAGAAATGTTCGCCCGCATGGGAGTCGATCTTCATCGCAAGACCCTCTGCGACTGGGCGCTGCTCGCCTCCGACTGGTTCTCCATCATCTATCGGGAAATCCAATACGAACATTGGCGAGCCCTTTACCGACAGATCGATGAAACCCCGATCAAATACCTTCAACCCGGCAGCGGCAAAGCGCAAACCGGGTACCTCTGGACATCCAACATCCCGGGCGGCAGCGTGTTCTATCATTGGCATGACGGACGGGACACCCAAGGGATGATCGGACTCTTTGAGAAAGCCAAGACCACAGAGACCATCGAAGTGGAGGAACCTGTCGATCAGGACATCCTCCCCCTGCTGCGCATCATCCAGTGCGATGGCTACGTCGTCTATCCATCCTGGGCCAAGGACAAGACATGGATCAAGCTCATGGGCTGCCACTCCCACGTTAGGCGGAAATTTTTCGAAGCCACCGAGCAATCCCCCCGCCTCGTCGGCTGGATCCTCCGTCAGCTCGCCCACCTCTATCACATCGAGAAACGCCTGCGCGAAACAAAAGCCGGCCCCGCCCTGCGGCAGGCCGTTCGCGCCGCCGAGAGCCGCATGATCCACCAGCGGCTCAAGAAAGCCATCGACAAACTCGCCCTCCGGCGTTCCATCCTGCCCCAGAGCAAACTCGGCAAAGCCATCAGCTACGCCATCAACCAGTGGCCCAACCTCCAAACCTATCTTACCGACGGTCGGGTAGAAATCTGTAACAATCTCGTAGAAAACGCCATCCGCCCCACCAAGCTCGGAGCCAAGAACTGGCTGTTCCTCGGCAACGAAGAATCCGGTCAGAAATGCGCCATCCTCTACACCATCGTGGAGAACTGCCGCCGCCTGGGCATCAACCCCAAGGAATACCTCACCGACGTTCTCACCCGCCTTCCCGGCATGAAGGCCCAAGACGCCATCACCCTGACCCCGGCCAACTGGCTCAAAGCCCGCAACGGGAAAGAGATTCAAAAGGCAGCCTGACTTCATAAGTGTCATAGATCTACAAACTATGACACCTATGAATCCGCCGTAGCAAATACTCACGCACGGTGCTTCGGACCCCGCTTACGGCTGTTTTACTCAGGTGGAAATTGGCAAACGCCGGGATACGGCGTCGGCTGCGCCGTCTCGGACACCGTCACCGGCACTTACCTCGACAGCCAAAGCAAGGACAAGGCCAGCGTGATCCACACCCTCCCCGGAGAACTCATCGGCCCCGGCCACAACTCGGTCATCCTCGGACCCGACGGGAAAACCTGGTTCAACGTCTATCACTCCTGGAACACCGACCGCAGCAAACGCCAAATGTGCATGGACCCCATTGTCTGGAAAAACGGCGAACCTGTCACACAGTACCCCGTCGCGGCAAGAAAACGGTGGTTTTGCCCGCAGCGGCAGAGTGATCACCCGCTAGGGCGGCACCGCCGCGGTTGCCCACATGGCTTCGGGGCTTCGTTCTTCGCCATGACCGGGGCTGGTGCGCGGTCGGTCATCAGAACCATCAGAGCACTGGCGGTGCCAAAAGTGCGGCCGGTGATGCAGTGCTGGCCGGCCCATGAGCCGTCGGCGTTCTGGGCGTCGTGAAGCGTCTTGGTCATCGACTCATCCCATTTTTTCCATTCCTCCCCGCCGCCCGTGCGCAAGGCTTCGCCGATGTTCATGTAGCTGATGAATTCCTCGCCGCCATGGTTTCCGAAGCCGCCGACAAAGCGTTTTTTCTAGGCGCGACCGGCGACTTGCTTCAGCAGGACCTTCTGGTCGGCATCGGCCAGGTCGATCTTCGCGATTTCCTGCCTGGCAACTTCTTTTTCCGGCTCACCGACCGTCGGGGCGGCGACCGTTTTTTCGAGTTCGCCGCGGCGGGAAACATTGTTCATAGCAAAGCCGGTCATCCCGCCGAGTTTCGACGCGTAGCGGTAAATCTCGACACCGGCATAGGCGACGGCACCGCTGGCAACCACGCCCGAAGCCCGATCAAGTCCGTCGGCGTTCTGCTTGTGGTCCTTTTCCAAGGCCGCTAGATCGACCTTCGCGCCGGCGGCGAAGGCCCCAAACTGGCAAAGGAACCAGCTGCCAGTGCCGCAGCTCAGGGATTTGACATGAAAGCACTCAAGCGAGCAGTCGATTCCATCCATCACGCAATGACGCGCTTTCCGATGCCGCCGCCGCGGCGCGTTTGATCCAAGCCGATCTTTTGGAGCGATCCCAGTAGTTCATCGAGCGCATCCAGTCAGCCGGGCCCGACCGGTGTGATCAACCTGCGGAACGCCCGGCAATTTGAATGAGTTGGAAGTAATTCGGACCTCGCGCCACCGGCACCCCGGTGGCCGCCGCTCTCGGGTCCGGGTTGGGAGATGTCCCGGCGGATCCAACGGGGCTCGCTCATCCGCACCAATCCCAATGCCCTATTTTCAAATTGCACCCCTTGTTCCCAGGCGGCCGGCTCTTCGTCTCCGATGGCCTTACTGGATTGGGGGACGCCGTCTTTTCGTTGATCCGTCGGCATTTGTCCAGCGACTGGGGCGAGGAAATCTGGCTGGGAGACATCGCAGTAAACGACCACGCGCTGCTTAACGACGAAGCGACTCTGCATTCACCGCGACCGGCGAGCTGGTCGCTGTCAGCATTTTCACCGAATCGGACCGCACTGTGACCGTGGCCTTCATACAGGGGGAAGACACTTGATCAATTTCACTGGACAAGCGATGTCGTCAATGGCCGAAGTTGACGGCCCGGTGGAACGGTCCGGTGCGAACCGTACCTGAAGCCATCGTCTCGATATGGCCCCTCATTGGCCGTATTAAGAGCCATACAAACCCAACTTCATTTTTTTGGCGATGGATCGAGTCGGTTCTACAGGATCAATCGAAACGCACGATGTTTAAAATGGCGTAGTGGGCGGCCTCGGCGAGGTTGGGGGCCAGACGCTCACGTAGAACGTTCAGCCTGAATAATAGCGGGTGCCCCGGGTCGGAACTCCGCAGCTTTTGAATCGCTTCTATTGCGCCTGCGACGTAACGCACCAATTCATCGTCGGTTAGCCGCACAAGACACCAGGTGATGGCCTCCCACGGCTCGGCCTCAGCGCATTCAGCGAATAGCGCGGGACCCAGTCGATGGCCCACGAATTTCAGCGCCGCGGCGGGTTCAGCGCGGGCACACTCCTTCAACAGGCTGTCATCCATCAGGTCGGGAACGAATGTTAAGGCATCGCCAGGCGATTTTCGGCAGCAGGCTTTGATTTGCTCTTTCGTGAGATTCAATCTTGGAACTCCCCAATGGTTCGCCGTCAGGGCGATACCAGGTTCTTTCTCACAGCAGAACTCGAGCAGCTCCAGGCTGAGAGATCTGCCGCAACGCAGTGCGTAAGCCGGTGCCATCCGGCAGCAAAAGTCGAAGTGCTCGGCTGACAGCTCCACGCAGATATGACTATAATACAAGCCCATCTTAGGCTCTTTTCGAATGCAGAAGTCGAACTGTGCTGGGGTAAGCTGTTCGAGGTGTGCTTCGATTGCCCAATGTGGACTTTCCTCGACGAGCTTTGCCAGTTGATCAGGATCCATCCACTCGGGTCCTAGGGAATCGGGTCGTCGCATTAGATTACAGGTAGTGAAATAGCCCCGGTCGCCCTTCGCCTGCTGTCTGAGCGGGATCCGAAGGGTTCCTTGGTTCTCGGGGCCGGTAGCTCCCCTTCGAACAGGAGAAGCCTATCGGGCTGATCCGGACTTCCAACATTTAAATACCCGATTCCCGATATTCTCTGAACTCCTAATATCATGGGTGAGTTCCTGGTCTCCACGGGAGCGATCAATCGGTGGTCGTGGATTCCATTGAGAGAAGGATCGGTACTCCGTCTCCTCGGCAGGCACTGGGCGTTATCTGGTGATCCGGAGTTCGTGGAATGATGGCGGACCCGGGTGCGGTAGCTTTTTGGAAGACGTGGTCGCGGATGAGACCGGGGACAAGCTTTTCCCCGGCGCCTACTGCGTGCGGCGCTCCCCTTTCGCCTGGGGACGTCTCCCCAAACCCCTCTTGCTCCGCGCCCGGCAGATCAAGGTCCGCGATTTCCCGTCGTCCCTAGGGATCCGCCGTCCTTGAACTGCCGAGTTGTCCCCCCAAAGAATTCATGCGCTCCGGAACCGATCAATCCTGCGGCGCTGCGCGTCCTCGGGTTCATCGGTCCGGAGTGGAGGATTTCCAATGACGAACCAGTTTGCTACGGGGCCCTGCCCCAGCGCCGTCAAGGGTTTCCCCGGTTTTCGGTTCCCTGCAAACCGGGTGATTCCCCTCCCTTGACCTTGCCCCCCGGTCTCGGCGACGGCCAAGGGTCATGCGTTTCATGAGCCCTGGGACCACGGAAGAGAAGAAATTAGGAACGCAAGGGGTCTGCCAGATCAGCCCGCGTGGGTTGGATGTAGCCGGGCACAGTTGGAGGAAAATGTGAAATCTCGGCATGGGGGCGCTTGCGCTCCCCCGGCGTGGATTTGGGTGGAATTCAACCGATCAAAGAACATCGGAAACACCCCGCAGGCGGCAACGCCATCACCTCCAACACACACCAATATGAACCACCACATAAAACCCCTTGCCCCCACCAGGGCGCGCCTCGTCATGGAGTCCGACGACCCCTACTTCGCTTGGAAGAAATTAACGATCGTTAGGTTCTACTTCCACGCTCCCGGTAAAGCCTTGCCGGCCATCGGGGCCGTCCTCGGTCGGGATCCCGGCATGACCTCCGCGCTGGTCCTCAACGTGCATCAGCGAGATTTGGTCGTCGTATATTCCAGGGTTCGCAGGGGCTCTCGAGCCTGCACGTTTCGCTACTTTCGAATCACCGACGATTGGAAACTTCTTCAGCTCGAACCTGACATCGTCCGTCTCAAAACCGAAGGCTTAGAGCGCTTGATCGAAGTAACCGACCTTCTCCCGGATCGTCAGATCGACTCCAGTTTCGAGACGTTGCGTGATTTCCTCGCGGAATCCCATCCGGCTTGGCTGGAAGCCATTCTTACACGCCAAGTCGCCCATTGGCGGTTGTTCAAGCAGGACCAGTTTCTCCGCCTGGCCCCAACGCGTGCCACCGACGCCGAATTCGCCGCCTGCATTCGGAATTACCCTCTCACCGCCCTCGCCAATTTCAAAGCCCGGCTCACGAAAAAGCAGCTACGGTCGTGTATCCGGCGAAGTCTACTGGGCGGCGTGACCTACGCATTCGACGAGCTCTCGCCGACTCAAATCGCCAAAGCCGAAGTCCAATATCCCGCGGAGATGATCCTGTATGCTGCGAAGCGGTTAACAGACGAACAACTTCGACGTGTCGCCGCGGAGGCTCCCTGCACCGCCTTTAAGTGCCACCCGTGGATGCCTCCGGCCCGGCAAGCGCTCGTGCTATCGATTTCGTATGGATACTGCCACCTGCTCGATCACTCCATCCCGAGGCTTCAACTCAACGAGGAAATCATTCGGTCCATTACCCACCATCCTGCACCTTGGCTTCATCAGCACGGAAACGACTTCGCCGCCCTCGTTCTGGGCTTGTGGCATCATCTTGAACTCACGATTCCCCCAGCCCGACTATTGGAAATGCTCCTCGAAATGCCAGAGCAACATCGCGAGCCGCTCCTGCGCTACCTTGCTGGCCGAATCTGAAGATAAGCTCACGGGCTCCAGTCTATGCGCAGCCTGATGAACAATTTAGAGTTTCCTGCTGTCCCGGTCTGGAACTCTTGGCGCTCGCAGTCGGCAGGCACGCCGGTCTGGCTCGCTGGCTTACCCGCTGATACGATCGCCGAATTGGGGGGAATCTAAAAGGCCGGGTCGGCCGCGACATCTTCACCACGGTTAATGCCGGGTCGCCGGTCGGATCACTCTGCTCGCGTTCCTTCTATAATACCGGGATGAATCCAGTGCTAGAAAAGGGCAATCTCGAAAACCTCGAGCTACAATGAGGCCAATCTGACCACTCCCCTTAACCATTGATCATGGTTTATTAGAGCGGACGAAGGTCGGGAAGGTCCGTCCCTTGGCGCCAGTGGGCCATCCGGCTGTAAACCATTCTGGGACGACCGTTCACGCACATCCAAATCGTGAACTTCCACCGTCTTTTACCTGGGTCACCCGGAAGGAATCCGACTACTGAGGAATCCGTCATCACAAGCATGAATGGGCTGGCGGAATGATCATCGAATAGGATTTCGAGGGCCTCACTGTCCTCATAAACACCCCTTGTTACGATGATTTCATCAGCCGTCATCATTTGTTGCACCTCGTTAATTCGGCACGATGGCCACAGCAGGCGTATCGCGCCTTCATTGCACGAAACGAGGTATTTTCCCGTATTCTCCCAGTCGCCACCGAAGTAGTCGGAAGCGACTATCAGCTCTCCGATACTTACAATTTTCATCAGGGAATATTTCCCATCTGACCCTGGGCTCGGTTTTGACCTTTTGGCCTCTAGACTTCCATAGTATTGAATCATGCAAAGGGCCAGGTTTGTTACAATTGAACCTACACGCGGCGAATGCGGAATAATCTCATGGTGCCTCTCTTTATGTTGCATCAGGGTGGCAATCCATTTCGGAGCCAACGGCTTTTCAGGTATGTGGCTTGCTTCGGGAATCTTACCCAGAAAGGCCTTCATGAGTTCCTTATGCGCAGCCATGGCGCTGCGCCATGCGCGATCAGAACCCTGTTCTGCCCAAACCACGTAGCTTGATGCCACTAGTGTTTCTCCAAGATGAACCTGTATGATCGCGTATCCATTATGCGCAACTATCGTAATCACCCAATCCGGAAGTCCCTTGATACAACATCCTCCGGCCTCAATCGCGGGTGTCATTTCGTTCATGGCCTTGCTTGCCTTTCCAATTGGACTGAGCCATCTCGTTGAATCCCCGTTCAGCATCGTGTGGAAGATCTGGTCGTTTTTCTTTCGTTTCATGTATTTTTCGTTGTTGTGTGTAGATTTTCTTGATGGCATGCCAATCATCCTGCCTGAGGATTTTCATAGGGACCATCAGGCCCTAAAAGTGTTGTGATATTAGCTCGATTGACGGAAATTGGTTGCTGGGATAGAATCCGATAACTCTATCGAGTATATTATATTTTTTGTTTCTTCCAGCTACCGCTTGTGGACCAAATAAAAGCCGATGTTCTGAAAGGAACTTGGCTTGTTTGGTATGGGAATTTAAGACGGTAGTCATCTTCCCCCATTCGAGCACCTTGCCGGACTCCGGGCCGCGCCACGGGATCGGTACAGCCCGGTCCCGGCCAATAGGCCTGCTCCGCCGTTGCGTCGAGTAATCTGCGGTGCTTGAAGGCTCCACGCTGCTTTTCGAATCCCATTCCTTGGGCTTAGCCGCTCGCATGGGGCGCCTCCTAAGAGGCACCCGTTTTTGCAGGAACCCGATTTCAGGAACTTCCTCTTTTTTTGCGCCCTCTGCTTTCGAAGCGCACGGGGAACGCGTCGAGGTCCGCCGGAAGGTATCCGATCAGGCCACCTAACTTGTAGAACGGTAGGTCTCCGTTGTCCTTGTGCCGTTGAATCGAGCGCTCGGAGATTCCGATATGTAGCGCGGCCGCCTTACGATCCAAGAGGCCGAGCGCCCCGATGCGACGCTTTGCTGATTCAGTCCTGGTGCTTTTGGTAACCAAGGGCTCACCGGATGGATTCCGGCGAATTTTCTCGACATTGCTGCTAGCGCTACTTATAATAGCGCTTATGCGCATAGATTTAAAGCCCTTTGGGCATTCATTCTTTTCCATCGAATTCAGTGGCCAAGGCCAAGACCCTTGTCCCAAAAGGGACAGGGTCGGTACTTGGAACGGTATTAATGGAATGGCGATCCGGCGCAGCCGGGTACCGCTACTGAAAAAGCGCTCTAACACTAACCGCGATCGATTTGCCTGGTTGCACCCGGGTGGCGACGCCCGCCGTATCGACTCGGTCCGCCCCACAACCACCCGATAGATAGGGAGCGCCCGCGGAGGCCGCGTCTGCTCTTATCCCGCTAACCTTCCGGCGTTAGCCACTGCGCAAGGTCCTTACCCGGCCGGACTGAAGTTCTCCTCCTCCGGGGATTAATGTCGTTACATCCGCTTTACCGCCGTGACCATAGCCGCCTGAAGATTCCAAGTCTGGTCCGGACCTTCATACCGCGACTCAGAAACTGATCGCAGTGGTGGCGACCGAATCCAACGGTTCCTTCCCCGGCATCGTCAGGGCGATAGACAACGAGGCACGAGACCTCAGCGTCCTTTCTATCCTCCATGAATTCGTCGGTCTGCCGGATCACGCGGCGTTCGCAATGTCCAGCGATCATCGTCGACAGGATCGACCACAACGCTACTGGCTGAACCAAGGAGATCCCATGGACTGGCCCGGATCTTCACACCGCGGCCCCTGCACGAGTGCCCCTTCGCTGCTAGCCTTTACTCCAGCGCATGATTCTCGCATAGCATTCGACTTTTGGAAGATAGCGCCGCTCACGACCGGTCCGCAGCAGCAATGTCTCCAGTCGTTGAGCAGCGACACGTTTTGCGAGTAAACCGGACTCCACGAGTTGATCCATGATCCACAAGGTACCATGAACATCCACCACCCGGAGCTTCGCCTGATTGCGTAGCGGCTTGTCACCGGAAAGCAACAGGGCTTCCTCACGAATGGCGAGGTAAAGCACAGACACGTCCGCCGTGCTCAGTCCCGTCTGCCCACATTCCATCATCAAGGCTTCGAATGCTTCCATCTCCGCTCCAGGAATCACCGCTTCGATCACTTGCCCTGCCTGGATGCTGGCAAGGGCGTTTGCATGTTTCCCTTCTTCCAGTTCCACCACCACGAAGCTGCTGGTAATCGTCTGATAATCGAGTTGAAACCAAAGGTCGAGGATGCCCATCGACTCCAGATCGATGAATATATTGGCATCTTTGACGGCGATCCTCATCAGGCGGGGTCAATCCAGCGGGGTAAATTCCTTACCGAGTTCGGGAAGCGAAATTCCCAGCAGTCCGGCGGCTTTGGACGTGGAGATGAGTTCCTGGGCGAGAGCGCGGAGGACCAGCGGCTTGAACCGGCGGGATTCTTCCTCGCCGATCCACGTGCCGGGGTCATTCTTCCGCCAACCGTTCTTCGCGGAAACAATGAAAAAGGTCTTGTAACGTCCGGCAGTGACCAGTCCGAGATTGCTGGCACGCGCCATGATGGCAGCCACGGAAAGCCCCCATTCGGACTTGATAGCGCAAAGCTCCGCCAAGGCGATTTTCACCCGGTTGACTCCAAACGCCTGCTCGAAGGGTTTGCGCGGAATCAGGAACGCTCCGGCGAAACGATGGCAGCAATTTTCCTTTTCCTTGTGGCTAAGGCCTTCCGGCAGGATTAGATAGAGGTGGGCCAACTCGTGAATGGCGGTAAAGCGAAAGCGCGGTAGATCCCGCTCATTTCCACGCAACCAACGTTCTGACAGGGCAATTACCGGCACCCGAACTCCACCGCCTTTGGCGAAAGCCGAGAATCCGTCAAAGCCTTCTGCGTGCGGAAGAATGCGCACTTTCACACCGTGCTTTTCCAACGTGGCATGCACGTTTGGGATCGGATTCATTCCGAGCTCCCACTTCACGCGCAACTTGACAGCTTCCTTCTCGATGGCATCTGCCAGCCCGTCTCCGCTGAATGCGGTCAAGTCGGCTTGGATGAATTCCGGCATCGGAAGGCCCAAAATGTTTTCGATCTCCAGATAGCGCTCGAAAAACTCGTATGCCTGTTCCTCAAGCCGCTGGCGGGGCTTTGCTCCGAGCTTGACCTGGCTGCGGTATTCCACCGTCTCCAGCTTCAACTCGTCCGTCTTGAAGAAGTAATCCGGCCGGACATGTAGCGCTTGTCCCAGCCGTGCCAGTAACTTTGTGTCCGGGCACACTTCGCCCACTTCGAACTTTTGAAGCATTGTGTGGGAAACATCGCCATTGATCTCATCAGCGAGACTACGAAGCGAATGACCCGCCATCAGGCGGGCTCGGCGAAGCCGATCGCCAATACGCTGGGCAAGGGATGATACTGAAACCGCTGATTGCTCGGCGGATGTTGGTGCATCTTCACGTATCGGCATCCTCCTAGGGACATCGCTACCGTAGCTCCACGATTCACGAACGCGATTATCAGTGCCATGAATTCGTAATTCGCCTTTTGCCTGTTGGGCCAGTGGGCGAGCGGCTTGGACCGCATCTGCCTGTGTGCGATGTATCGATGAAGCGTGACCCGTTTTAGTAGCTTTTACAGCCCACGATCCATCCGCACGGTGGACAACATGGTAACTCTTTTTCATTGGTGTTCGGGGATCGTTCGAAACAAAAGGCGCGGGATCAGGACCTCGTCCGCGCTTCTGTTTCGAGGGGTTGCAGGCTGGCTGCGTTTACAATATTGACAATATTTGTAATTCTGTAAAGTTCTCGTTCAAGAAAAACGAGGCTCTTACGAAGCCTCGCTTTTCCAACCATCTGATCGAAAGGCCTCCGTTTCAGAGGCGTTTCCACCGGGTTGTTCACAACCGTGACAGGTCTTGAACAACAAATGCCGGTGGCAGCGTCAAGCAATTCCGCTTCGAGGAGTAACCCCTAAGGTAGAAAGTAAAGACCTATGTCCAAACAAAACTATCACGTCACGCATCGTGCCAACGGCACTTGGGCGGCGATCGGAGAAGGCAACTCGCGTGCCTCCTCCGTTCACACGACCCAAGCCGCCGCAATCCAGGCCGCCCGCCCGCTTGCCCAGCAAGCCAAGAGCGAGCTTCGGATTCACGGCGTTGACAATCGCATCCGCGAAGGTTGGAGCTACGGCAACGACCCAAGCAACATTCCAGGCTAATCCCTGGTCTTCACTGAGCCGCTCCCGTGAGGGGGCGGCTTTTTCGGGCGAACGGAAGTCTCCGATTTGATCGCCGATCTCAAGCAGTTTCTCAGCGCCCAAGCCCATTCGGTGAAAACCAGAGTTGCTCCCCAAGCCGTCACTCCAGTCCGGATGAACCATGCACCTCTCGTTCAAACGCCCGAATCATCGGTTTTCAAATCTCTGCCTGCATCCAATCCTCCGCAGGCTTGGCTCTTCGTTTTCTCGCCACTTTGTCCACTACTCGCCACTTTTTCCACTACTCGCCAGTTTCTCGCCAGTTTCTCGCCATTCTTGTCCTGAACTGACTTCGTCTTTCTCCACCGAAGGTTTCCTGAGGGATACGCCCAAGTCCGTGTTTGGGAAATAATATCTTGCGAAAACATCCAATTCGGATATTTTGGAGCTATTCTTCATGGAATTGAGTCAACAAAATCTGGAGGAAGCTCTGCGGCTTCTTGGAAATCTGCTTGCGACCCGGAAGGGGTCCGCGTTCTGGCTGGTCGTCTGTGGTGGCTCAGCCCTCCTCGCTCAGGAAATCATCTCCCGCTCCACTGAGGATGTCGATATTCTCGCGATGCGGGACTGGGAAGGCGGGGTCGACCGTGCGTTCCCGATGCCGGAAGCGCTCAAAGAGGCTGCGGCGCATGTGGCGGACGAACTTCGTCTTGGCGGAAACTGGCTCAATAGCGCGGCCTCATTGCATTTTCCCGATCTTCACCTGTTGCCTGCCTCATTCTGGCAGGAGTTGGAAACCCGGGAATACGGTAATCATCTCAAAATCAGTTTCGTGACCCGGTCCGGACAGATCCAACTCAAGACCTACGCCGCTCTGAACCGCACCAAACCCCGTGATCTCGACGATCTCCGAATCCTGGCTCCCTCCAGCGCCGAGACCGAAGAGGCAGTCCGCTGGGTACTTGATCACTTCCCTGCCCTGTCACACCGCGACAAACTTCCCGACATTCTGACACATCTCGGACATGCACACCTCATTCCAAAATTCCAGAGATAGGCTGCTCAGGCACTTTCTTGATTTCCTGTGGCACCAATGGTCCGCACTTGGAGTCGCCGGCCAGCGCGGTGGAGATGACGATCGCATCATCGATCCCGAGGCCCTCTTGCTGGCCACCACACGATTCGGCCGCTACGACTCGCGCCTGCTCGACGAGGTGATCGATTGGCTGTGCTCGAACGGCACGCGCATCAACCTCCAGCGACTCCGCCGCCTCCACGACGAGTGGCCGGTTGCGGATTTACGTGTCATGAATTCGATAAGCGCCATTCTCTCCCAGCAATCCGTGATGAGGAAATGGACCACGATCTCCGACCCGATACCTTCCGAGGTCAAACCCGAGCCGCTCTTCAGCCACCCCGATGGAAGTCCCATCCCCGTCCTCCACCAGCCAGATCCGGACTTTCGTCGCAACGGTCTGCTGCGCGATCCCTTGGAACGCCGCCGCATGAGCCAGTCACCAGACCCGAGCCGGGCCGCCAACCTGCTCTGCTGCCTACGTGCGCTCTTCGGGGTGAATGCGCGTGCGGAGATCATCGCTTGGCTACTCACTCACGAGTCCGGCCATCCCGCTGCCATTGCCCGGGACACCGGCTACTTTTCCAAATCCGTTCAGCACACGATCAACGAAATGGAGGACTCCGGTCACATCCGCTCCCGCCGGGATGGCCGCGAGAAGATCTTCTGGGTCAAGCCCGGCGCATGGGACTTCCTCATCACCTGGTCACAGCCCTCCGGATTCCCACGCTGGGTCGATTGGATGCCCGTCTTCTCCGCCATCACCACCTTCATCGACGCCCTCGGCGAACCCGGCCTCGACGACGCTCCGGAGCAAGTCCAGTCCATCCAACTCCGCCAGGCCCTCGACTCCGCCATGCCCGCCCTGTCCCGCGCAGGCCTCGCCGAAAGCCTAACTGCGTCCCGGAAACTCACGGGAATCCAGCTCATCGACGCAATCCGCGAGGACTTGATCAAACTGGAGAACACCCTTGAACCCTCCTCGTAACCCGCAATCCATCACGAAAATATCTGGCTCATGATTTGGATTTGGGGGTTAGGCGTTCGAGGAATTCCAACGCCTGCGATTCCAATCGCGCCTCATGGAGGTCGAGCAGGCATTCCACTTCATCCGCCCAGATCATTCCATCATCACCTTGCTGAAAAAATGACACGGGCCGGCACAGGCTGTGGACAAAAACCCGTGCAGGTTCGCCACGCTGGGCGGGTTTGAGGGCAGGGTCGAGTTTTCGAAGGAATTCATGCGATCCTTCCGGGCGCGGATTATGGACCACCAAGTCAAGCCTGGGGGTGCCAACCAGATCCAACGCTGGCAAATAGTGACGGGCCCCCAAAACACCGCCGACCGCGATATCGGAGCGATTGAGTTCTTCCAGTCTTTGCAGCAGGATCTCTGGTGAGCGGGGACGCATGGAGGGATCGGCAAAGGCCGTAGTTGATCGGACGTTTTCCACCTGCGCCACCAGCCTGAACCACGCGTCTTTCGGAAAGGCTCGGAGTTCGACCCGCCGGTCCGAATGACGGACGAGGTACGGATCCAATTCCCGCAATGCATTGGATATGGTGGGGTAGCTAAAACCGGATTGTTCAGACAGTTTCTTGGTAGCGAGCGGACCGGAGCGTCGAAACCATGCAACCAGCAATGGCCGGAGAATATCAAAGAACGCCTCCGACCGACCGCCAATTCTGCGGACCGCGTGGCTGCGTTCGTGTTCCACGACGGCCGTGATATGATCGCGTTCTTCCGGCGTCAGCGATCCATTCATTTGCGGTGGTTTTCCTTCATGATAAACGACCATGGCCAGTCGTTTGAAAACCTCGTGACGAATCACAGCCCGTGCCCCCGCCCATTCATCGGACAGGCGCGGCTCGGATATATGCGGATCGGCTAACACCAGAATTCCTCTGCGCCCCGGCTGCCCGGCCGAAAACCTGGCGATATCCAACAGAGAGGCCCGCAATCTGCGGAGATCCCGGGGCTCGAGCAACACCTCGAAAATCGAGTCGCCCAGAACGGCATCCGCCCGAAAACCGGGCTGATCGTCCAGCAGGACATCGAAACGAAGCGCGCTCACGACAAGAGATTGTTGGAATCAAAATGAAGTCGCAATCCGAAATTAAAGTCGCACCTTAATTTTAAAGTCGCGCTTTTACCCGAGGTGAAAGCAATCAGATCGGCACGTCGCCAATGATTGCCCCCATTCCAGACACGAGACTTCAGCGACCTTTCCACCCTCCATGCATCCGCCGGCCCGCTTTCGGATCACGCGGCGTTCGCAAAAGTCGGCGAGCCCTTCCTGGAATTCAGTTCCGGCCAGCACTATCTACCAAGGGCCCGAGCGATTGGCATCATTCGTGGCGTTGCCAGAATTTTCTGGAGCTCGATTTCTGTGATTGCCTTGCCATCCAGCATCACCCCGATGATCTCTTTGCTGCCCTCTTCACCGATGCCTATTAGAGAATCCCGGATGTGCCGATAGTCGTCACGGCCTCGCCCCGCCCACCTAGCACCCAGTCCGATCAACCAATCCACGGTCGCCCTGAACTTCAGCCAGTCGTAGGGCCTTGAAGATCTGAAATTTGGCCGGATCTGGAAAAGCCCTGCCTCGTGCAACACGTCATGCAAGACTGGCGAGCCTCCGTTCTTCTGACAGTTGAGAGGGAATCCAACCTCCAGCAGATCGGTGTGGAAAACTATGAATAAATCCCGTTCCAGACTTCTTTCAGGCGGGCGAGAGAGTGGCCCCAGGGAGCTTGTTGGTAGATCCAGACTCGCACCCAGCGGATGAAGCGCTGGGTCCGTTGG
>Ga0209512_1000898_pt1 | contig 41417 bp, 58 predicted proteins | sample frozenSSSSmetaG_FD_184142 | JGI IMG/M metagenome (GOLD analysis project Ga0209512, IMG submission 184142) | Glacier valley bacterial and archeal communities from Borup Fiord, Nunavut, Canada, to study Microbial Dark Matter (Phase II) -... | ecosystem: Environmental > Aquatic > Freshwater > Ice >...
CGGCGACAACGCCGAGCTGAACGTCGAGCTGATCACCCCGATCGCCATGGACCAGGGCCTGCGCTTCGCCATCCGTGAAGGCGGCCGTACCGTCGGCGCCGGCGTCGTCGCCAAGATCATCGAGTAGTCGACGATCCCAGTAACGCGTTAGCGAACGGCCCCCGGAGCGATCCGGGGGCCGTTTTGCTGTTCTGGCTGTCGATACGAGCGGTTTGCGGCCGCTGCGGTCAGGTGAATCTCACCGCGACGCCGGCCTTTACGGCCCCTGCCAGTTGCTCGACGTCCCAGTTGGTCAGGCGCACGCAGCCGCTGGAGGCGGTCTTGCCGATTTTTTCCGGCTCCGGCGTGCCGTGGATGCCATAGGTGTCGCGCGACAGGTCGATCCACACCGATCCGACGGGATTGTTCGGCCCGGCCGGGACCACCACCTTGCCGCCGCCCTTGCCGTAGCTGACCCGCGAGGGGTCGTAGGTGTAGTTGGGCTCAGGCGCGATCGCCCGCACCGTGTAGGAGCCCGAGGGCGAGGGCATCTCGCTGCTGCCGATCGTGGCCGGATAGAAGGCCAGCAGGGTGCCGTCGGCGGCGAAGGCGCGCACGGATTGTTCCGCCTTGTTGACGACAATCCGGGACACCTCCCCCTGCAGGGACTTCGGACCGGTCTGGGCCACCACCAGTGGCTGGCCGGCGCGCGTGAAGTCGGCTCCCGGATTCAGGGCATCCAGGAGCGCCTCGGTCATGTGGAATTTCTCGGCCAGGGCCTCGCGGGCATCGGCGTAGCCGACGGTCTCGAGCCGGGCCATGGCCTCGAGGTCAGAGGGAACGGTGCCGATGAAGGGGCCGGCGACGTCCGCGGCGGTGATCGTATAGTCGATCAATACCCGCCCGCTGTCGCCCGACGTCAGACGCTCGAAAACCGCCGGGTCCAGTTCGCCGTCGACCGTGAGCCCGTTGGCCGTTTCGAAGGCCGCGATGGCCTGGCGCGTGTTCTGGCCGCCGAGGCCATCGATGATTCCGGGCGAAAAACGGGTGCGGTCCAGCAGGACCTGCACCCTCACCAGGGTCGGGTCGGGGCGGGCGTCGTCCGGAAGAACCCGGCCGACCGGGCCGGGCTGATCTGTCGGTGACGTCGGGGTTACGGGCCCGGAGACGGGCGGCTGTCCCGTAGAGGAGCTGTCCGGAGCGGGCGGACTGAAGGTCGCCGTCTCGATCGACTGTCGCAGCTGCGCGGCCGCCGATGCGCCCGAGGTATCCGGCGCGTCGGCGGGCGACTGCGGCCGGCGTTCGCCGCAGGCGGTCGCGACCAGAAGGGGCAGGGCGGCGAGAAGGGCGAGACGGAAGGGACGGCGAACGATCATCGGCGGGCTCCAGGGGGGCAGGACAACTCCAACACGGGACGGCCATGGCTGTTCCCGCCGGTATCGCACCGGCCGTGGGACAGGCGGCGCGTCGGCCGTGTCAGGGGTTGGGCTTGCCCGTCGCCGGGTCGGTGGCGGTCTCGCCGGAATTGCTGCTGCCTTCGGCTCCGCGCGGTTCGGTGGCCGGGCGGGGGGCTTCACCGTCGTGGGCGGGGCGGCGCTGGTCCTCGGTTTCGCTCTGGCGCGGAGGGCGGGCGGTATCGGTCATGGTCAGGCTCCTGTCTGCCCCCTTAACGCGCCGGTACCGCCATCGGCTCCCGCAAGGATTCGTTCACCATGCCGCTAAACCGTCCTGCAACGGCCGGCGGCTAAGGTTGACGGCGAAGGGGTCGGCTCGCGGCCCCCGCCAGGATGAATGATGCCCGGATTGAAGCTCGAGATCGTCAAGGCGGACTCCCTGTCAATGGGGGATGTCGACCAGTGGCGGGCGATGGTCGCCGCCAATCCGGCGCTGACCAGTCCCTATTTCCGGCCCGAGTTCACGCAGATCGCCGCGGAGGTCTGCCCGGTCGCGGCGGTCGCGGTGTTACATCGCCGGGGCGAGATCGTCGGCTTCTTCCCGCATCAGCGACGCGGCGGGGCGGTCCAGCCGCTGGCTGCGCCGATGAATGACTATCACGGGGTCATCGCCCGGCCCGAAGACCAGCCGGATCTGGAGACGGTCGCCGCCCTGCTGGGACGCGCGCGTCTGAGCGTCAACGCCTGGGTCGGTCCGGCACGGACCGGCCAGGCGCGGGACACGATGATGACGGTCCTGCCGACCGAGGGCTACGACGCCTGGTACGCCGAACGTCGCAGCGCCTTCGGCAAATATTTCAAGGACAAGGAGCGGGCCCGGCGCAGTATGGAGACCGAACTGGGTCCCATCCGCGTCGAGCGGGGCCTGCGCGATCCCGCCCTGCTGAAGCATCTGATCGATCTGAAACGCGACCAGTACCGGCGTACCGCGCGGCACGACATCTTCGCCTGCGGCTGGACCGTCGACCTGTTGCAGGCGCTGATGCTCAGCGGCAGCGAGGCCCTTGGCGGCGGCATGGCGGCCCTGTGGGCCGGCGACCGTCTGTGCGCGATCGAATATTCGCTGACGGGGGGTGACCAGTGTCATTTCTGGTTCCCGGCCTATGAGCCGGGCCTGGCCCGCTGTTCACCCGGGATCCTGCTGACGCTGGACACGATGCAGCAGGGGGCGGCGGTCGGCCTGCGCACGTTCGACTTCGGCTTCGGGGGCGAGGGCTACAAGAAATATTTCTGCAATGCGCGGCGCACCGTGCAGGAGGCCGTGGTGCTGAAGCCGGGGCTGGGGGCCAATCTGAGTCAGGCGACGGTGTCCGTGCTGAACGCTGCCGGCGAGGAACGCGGCGAGCGGCTGCGCACCAGCGTCCGCCGGCGCTGGAACGCGATCGAGGCCTGCGAGACCCGACCCGTTGACCGCTTGCTGGGCGCGGTTGCCGCTGCCCGGGCCGCCGCCGGCAAGGCGGGGCGGGCCCGGCCCGAAACCTGAGGAACGAGCGATGATCCGCACCACCCGCTATCCCGGACCGGTCGGCGAGGCCGCGATCCACGGCCATGGTCTGACCGGGCAGGGGTTCGCCGAAGACGCGGCCCTGGCCGCTGTGCTGGACCGCTATCCGGCCGACCTGTTCGACATCAACCTGTATGACTATGACGACGCCGGCCAGGTGTCGTTGCGCACCGGCGCGCGCGGCAGCCTGTCGGGGGCCGAGCTGCTGGCGGCGATCCAGGCGGGCCGTCTCTGGGTCAATCTGCGCCGGATCGAGACCGGCTGGCCCGAGCTGTGGGACGCGGCCATGGGTGATTTCCGGCGCATTCAGGCGACCTATCCCGGCATGCGGGCGGTCAGCTGCAGTGGCCAGTTGATCCTGTCCTCGCCCAAGGCCCGGGTGCCCTATCATTTCGATGCCGCGGGGGTGGTGCTGTTCCATCTGCGCGGCCGCAAGCGGGTGTTCGTCTATCCCGGCGACGAGCGTCATCTCCCTGAACTGTGCATGGAACAGGTGGTCGCGCGTCAGACGACCGAGGAACTGCCGTATCAGCCGGCCTTCGAGGGCGACGCCCGGGTGCTGGATCTGAACCCGGGCGAGGCCCTGACCTGGCCGGTCTATGCCCCGCACCGGGTCGAGAACCTCGACCGGTTCTGCGTCTCCCTGTCGATGGACTTCCAGACCTGGCCGACCCGCTTGCGGACCGGGGCCCTCTATACCAATGCCGTGATCCGCAGCCGCGGCGGCGTGCCGCACAGCACCGAGGCCATGGGCCTGCCCGAACTGGCGGCCCGGTGGGCCGCATCCGTGGCCCTGCGCCGGACCGGGGTTCTGAAGAGCCGTCTGGGAGATTTTGAACGGGATTTTGAGCCGGTGATCGGCGCGCCGGACGGTGCCAAATCCCTCCACGCCTGAGCGACCGACGGTTACAAGCGGTTCATGACCTCGATTTAAAGTGACTTCATTGGCCCGTGCGCACACCCTTTCCTCAGAGACAGAGAGGGAGCACTCGTCATGAAAATCGCCATAGCCACCATCGCCGCCGCCGCCGCACTGGCCGCTCCGGCCCTGGCTGGAACCCCCGAAGTCGAGGTCCGCGATGCCGTGGCCCGGGTCGTGGTGATCGTCGAGGACCGGACCGACGTCGGCGTCGAGATCGAACAGGGCAGTTCCGGCCTGCCGGCGCTGGAGCTGCGACGCCGGGGCGACCAGATCCGCATCGACGGCGGCCTGGCGCGCGGTCGCGTGGCCGGCCTGCGCATGGGCGGGGACCGGATCGGCAGCTGCCGCTCCGGACCGGCCGATGCCCGCCAGCCGGGGGAGGGGGCCTCGGTCGAGGTCAGCCGCCTGGGCCGGATCAATGTCGCCGACGCCCCGCTGATCGTCATCCGCACGCCGCGCACCGTCGACCTCAGCGTCGGTGGCGCTGTGTATGGTGCCGTCGGCCGTGGCGCGACGACCGTCGACCTCGGCAACGCCGGCTGCGGTGACTGGACCGTCGCCAACACCGGGGACCTGAGCATTTCGATGGCCGGGTCGGGCAGCGTCCGGGCCGGTACCTCGGCACGGCTTGAGGTCTCGGTGGCCGGGTCGGGCGAGGTCCGGGCCGCGACGACGCAGAATCTCGAGGTCAATGTCGCCGGGTCGGGGGACGTCTGGGTCGCGGCCGCCAACGGTCCGGTCGAGGTCAATATCGCCGGCTCGGGTGACGTCGTCGTCGCCGGTGGCCAGGTCGGGGCCGTGGACGTCAGCATCGCCGGTTCCGGTGATGTTGATATCCGCGCCACGGTCGCCTCGGTTGATGCCAGCATCATGGGCTCCGGCGACATCCACGTGACCGGCGTGACCGGCAAGGTCGAGCGCTCGATCATGGGCTCGGGCAGTGTCACCATTGGTGAGCGCACCTACGAACGCTAAGTCGCCCCCCGGGAGCCGAGGCTTCCGTTGACAGGCGTTTGCCGGGCCCCGATGGTTCACACCGTCGGGGCCCGGTCATGTCCGGGACGGTCCGTTGCCGCCGGACGGGCAGGGGACGGCTCGCCGATCCCGTCCGATCACCGGACTCGGTGGACGTAACCGGCGTTCGGAGCGGAAAGCCCGCCCCGACACAGTTTCACCGCTTGACGCAGACGGAATCGAACGGCATAAGCCCCCCTCTTGCTGGACCGGCTGTGCATCGCGAGATGCAGACGCGGCCCGCGGGAACGACCTGAGACCTGTTCTTTGCAGCGATCCAGGACTTCAACGGCCTTCGCGGTTCTCTGCGTGGGCCGATCGTTTTTGCGGACGTGCGTACTCTGAGGGCGAAAGCCTGAAGACCTTCGGTCTTTGAAATGGTTCACAGGGACGCAGGTTCGCCTGCTTGGGAATAACGACCGATATGGATCAAAGCATCCGCATCAGGCTCAAGGCCTTCGATCACCGCGTCCTCGATTTTTCGACGCGCGAAATCGTCAATACCGCCAAGCGCACCGGCGCGACCGTTCGCGGTCCGATTCCGCTGCCGACCCTGATCGAAAAATTCACCGTGAACCGCTCGCCGCACGTCGACAAGAAGTCGCGCGAGCAGTTTGAAATCCGCACGCACAAGCGTGTTCTCGATATTATCGACCCCACTCCGCAGACTGTGGACGCGCTGATGAAGCTCGACCTGTCCGCCGGCGTGGACGTCGAAATCAAGATTTAAGAAAGAAGAGGCGGGATCCGACATGCGTACGGGCGTGATCGCCAAGAAACTGGGAATGACGCGCATCTTCGCTGAAGATGGCGCTCATGTTCCGGTCACCATCCTGCAGCTTGACGGCTGCCAGGTGGTGGGTCAGCGCACCAAGGAGCGGGACGGCTACGTCGCCCTGCAACTCGGTGCCGGTACCAAAAAGGCAAAAAATACCAACAAGGCTCAACGGACGACCTTCGCGAATGCGGAAGTCGAGCCCAAGCGCTACGTCACTGAATTCCGGGTTACGGAAGATGCGATGATCGACGTCGGCTCCGAGCTGATCGCCGACCATTTCGTCCCCGGCCAGAAGGTGGACGTCCAGGGCCTTACCATCGGTAAGGGCTTTGCCGGTGCCATGAAGCGCTGGAACTTTGGCGGTCTGCGGGCGTCGCACGGTGTTTCGGTCTCGCACCGTTCGCACGGTTCGACCGGTCAGCGTCAGGATCCGGGCAAGACCTTCAAGGGCAAGAAGATGGCCGGCCACTACGGCCAGGAAACCGTCACCCAGCAGAACCTCACCGTGTTCCGCGTCGACATCGACCGCGGCCTCATCATGATCAAGGGCGCTGTCCCGGGTCACGACGGGACCTGGCTGAAGATCAGCGACGCCATCAAGAAGACCGCCCCTGCGGAGACCCCGTTCCCGGGTTCGTTCCGCAAGGCTGGTCAGGTTGCCGCCGCTGCGCCTGCCGAGACTCCGGCAGCCGAGGCCCCGGCCGCTGAAACCGCTGAGGGTGGTGAAGCCTGATGAAAGTCTCTGTCATCAAACTCGACGGCAAGGCCGCCGGTGACGTCGAACTGTCGGAAGCCGTTTTCGGCATCACCGACATCCGCGGCGACATCCTGGCCCGTTACGTCAACTGGCAGCTGGCCAAGCGCCGTGCCGGTACACACAAGGTCCAGACCCGGAACGAGAACTCGCGTACCGGCAAGAAGATGTACAAGCAGAAGGGAACCGGCGGCGCTCGTCACGGTTCGCGTCGCGCCCCGCAGTTCGTCGGTGGTTCGCGTGCCTTCGGCCCGATCGTTCGCGATCACGGCTTCTCGCTGCCGAAGAAGGTTCGTGCCCTGGCCCTGCGCCACGCCCTGAGCGCCAAGCTCAAGGCCGGTGAACTGGTTCTGGTCGACAACGTGTCGATCAAGGATGCCAAGACCTCCAAGCTGCGCGAAACCTTCGCCAAGCTGGGCTGGAACCGCACCCTGATCATCGCCGGTCCGGACGTCGACACCAACTTTGGTCTCGCCGCCCGCAACATCCCGAACGTCAATGTGCTGCCGAACGCCGGTCTGAATGTCTATGACATCCTGCGGGCCGACAAGCTGGTGCTGACCAAGGCGGCGCTGGAAGCCATCGAAGCCACCTATGCCGACTACAAGCCCTCGCGTAGCGAGCTGGCCCGGCAAGCTGAGAAGGAAGCCGCATAATGGCCGGCGCTCAACCTACCGCCAAACACTACGACACCATCCTGGCCCCGATCATCACCGAGAAGGCCACGATCCTGTCCGAGCAGAACAAGGTCGTTTTCCGGGTTGCCGGAACCTCGACCAAGGACGAGATCGCCGCTGCGGTCGAAAGCCTGTTCAAGGTCAACGTCCTGAAGGTCAACACCCTGGTTCAAAAGGGCAAGACCAAGCGTTTCCGCGGCATTATGGGCCGTCGGGTGGACATCAAGAAAGCGATCGTGACGCTGGCCGAAGGCCAGTCCATCGACGTCACCACGGGGCTCTGAACCGATGGCTCTTAAACATTACAATCCGACATCGCCGGGCCGTCGCGCCCTGGTGCTGATCGATCGCTCCGAGCTGCACAAGGGCCGCCCGGAGAAGTCGCTGACCGAAGGCCTGACCAAGTCGGGCGGTCGTGGTGCCGGTGGCCGTATCGCCGTCCGTTTCCGCGGCGGTGGGGCCAAGCGCCTGTACCGCAAGATCGACTTCAAGCGCCGGAAGTTCGCTGTCGCGACCGTCGAGCGTCTGGAATACGATCCGAACCGGACCGCCTTCATCGCCCTCGTCTCGTATGAGGACGGCGAAAAGGCCTACATCATCGCGCCGCAACGCCTGAAGGCGGGCGACACGGTCGTGGCAGGCGAGAAGACCGACGTGAAGCCGGGCAACGCCATGCCGCTGCGCTCCATCCCCATCGGTACCATCATCCACTGCGTGGAGATGAAGCCGGGCAAGGGTGCCCAGCTGGCCCGTTCGGCCGGTGCCTATGCCCAGCTGGTCGGCCGTGATGCCGGCTACGCCCAGATCCGTCTCGGCTCGGGTGAGCTGCGCATGGTCCTGGACGGCTGCATGGCCACGGTTGGTGCCGTTTCCAACGCCGACCACATGAACCAGAACCTCGGCAAGGCCGGTCGCGTTCGTCACATGGGCTTCCGTCCGCACGTTCGCGGCGTCGCCATGAACCCGATCGACCACCCGCATGGTGGTGGTGAAGGCCGGACCTCTGGTGGTCGTACCCCGGTTACGCCGTGGGGCAAGGACACCAAGGGCACTCGTACCCGCAAGAACAAGGCTACGGATAAATACATTATCCGTACCCGCCACGTGAAGAAGGCTCGCTAAGAATGGCCCGCTCCTCCTGGAAAGGCCCGTTTGTCGACGGGTATCTGCTGAAAAAGGCCGAGACCGCTCAGGGTTCGGGTCGCAAGGATGTGATCAAGACCTGGTCGCGTCGCTCGACCATCCTGCCGCAGTTCGTCGGTCTGACCTTCGGCGTCCACAACGGTCACAAGCATGTGCCGGTGTCGGTCTCCGAAGAAATGGTCGGGATGAAGTTCGGCGAGTTCTCGCCCACGCGCAGCTTCCCTGGCCACGCGGCCGACAAGAAGGCCAAAAGGAAGTAACCGATGGCCAAGACCAACAATCCCCGTCGCGTCGCCGCGACCGAAGCCCGCGCCAAGCTGGTCAATGTTCGCATCAGCCCTCAGAAGCTGAATCTGGTTGCCGCCTCGATCCGCGGTCTGCCGGTGCAGCGTGCCCTGAACGAGCTGGAGTTCAGCCGCAAGCGTATCGCGACTGACGTCCGCAAGGTGCTGTATTCGGCCGTCTCGAACGCCGAGAACAACCACAACCTCGACATCGACAACCTCGTCGTGGCCGAGGCCTTCGTGGGCAAGAACCTGGTGATGAAGCGTTTCGCGAGCCGTGCTCGTGGTCGTTCGTCGCGCATCCTGAAACCGTTCAGCGAGATCACTATCGTGGTCCGTGAAGCCGGCGAGGCCGCCTGATGGGTCAGAAAATCAATCCGATCGGGCTCCGGCTCGGCATCAACCGCACCTGGGACAGCCGCTGGTTTGCCCGCGGTCCGGAATATGCGCGTCTGCTGCATCAGGACCTGAAGCTGCGCACGTGGCTCAAGGAACGCCTGAACGCCGCCGGCGTGTCGCGCATCATCATCGAGCGTCCGCACAAGAAGTGCCGCGTGACGATCTACGCCGCCCGTCCGGGTGTCGTGATCGGCAAGAAGGGCGCTGACATCGAGAAGCTGCGCAAGGACATTTCGGCCCGTACCGAAGGCGAGGTTCACCTGAACATCGTCGAGGTCCGCAAGCCCGAGACCGACGCCCAGCTGATCGCCGAGAACATCGCGCAGCAGCTGGAACGTCGTATCGCCTTCCGTCGTGCCATGAAGCGCGCGATGCAGTCGGCCATGCGTCTGGGTGCCAAGGGTGTCCGGATCAACGTTTCGGGTCGCCTCGGCGGCGCTGAAATCGCTCGTATGGAATGGTACCGCGAAGGTCGCGTGCCGCTGCATACCCTGCGCGCTGACATCGACCACGGCTTCATTGAAGCCAAGACGACCTACGGCATCATCGGTGTGAAGGTGTGGGTCTTCAAGGGCGAAGTCCTCGAGCACGATCCGATGGCCCAGGACAAGCGCTGGGCTCTGGAAGCCGCCGGTCCTTCGTCGAACGAAGGCCGTGGTGGCGATCGCGGCGGTCGCAATGATCGCGGCCAACGCAGAGGGCGTGAATAGGTCATGCTGCAACCTAAAAAAACCAAATACCGCAAGGCCTTCAAGGGCCGTATCCATGGCTCCGCCAAGGGTGGCTTCTCGCTGAACTTCGGTTCGTACGGCCTGAAGACGCTTGAGCCGGAACGCATCACCGCGCGTCAGATCGAGGCGGCCCGCCGCGCGATCACCCGCCAGATGAAGCGTCAGGGCCGTGTCTGGATCCGTGTCTTCCCGGACGTGCCGGTTTCCGGCAAGCCCGCTGAAGTCCGCATGGGTAAAGGCAAGGGTGCCGTCGATCACTGGGCGGCGCGCTGCCACCCGGGCCGGATCCTGTTTGAAATCGACGGCGTTGCCGACGACGTCGCTCGTGAAGCGCTGCGTCTTGGTGCCGCCAAGCTGCCGGTCCGTACCAAGGTGGTTACCCGCCTCGACGCCGGCGTCTCGCATGTGGAGCACGTTGCTGCATGACCAAGATCGCCGACCTCCGGTCCCAGACCCCCGATCAGCTGGGTGACCAGCTGCTGTCCCTGAAAAAGGAACAGTTCAACCTGCGTTTCCAGGCGGCCACCGGCCAGATGGAAAAGACCCACCGTGTGGGTGAAGTGCGCAAAGACATCGCCCGCATCTCGACGCTTCTGCGTGAGAAGCGGACGGCTTCGTAAGGAAACACCGATGCCGAAACGTATACTCGAAGGCGTGGTCGTCTCCGACAAGGGCGACAAGACTGTCGTCGTCGTCGTCCAGCGCACCCTGCTGCACCCGGTCATGAAGAAGATCGTGCGCCTGTCCAAGAAATATCACGCCCACGATGAAGGCAACGCCTTCAAGGAAGGCGACATCGCTCGCATCCGTGAGTGTGCCCCCAAGTCCAAGCTGAAGCGCTGGGAGGTCCTGTCCAAGGACGCTCCGGCCTCGGCTTCGTAATCAGGAAGGATCGGATCAAATGATCCAGATGCAAACTAACCTGGAGGTAGCCGATAATTCGGGTGCTCGCCGGGTCATGTGCATCAAGGTGTTGGGCGGCTCCAAGCGCCGCTACGCCTCGGTGGGTGACACGATCGTCGCCTCCGTGAAGGAAGCCATTCCTCGCGGCCGCGTGAAAAAGGGCGACGTCGTTCGCGCCATCGTCGTTCGCACCGCGAAAGACATTCAACGCAAGGACGGCTCTGTCATTCGTTTCGACAAGTCGGCCGCTGTCATCGTCAACAAGCAGAATGAGCCGGTCGGTACGCGGATCTTCGGCCCGGTTCCCCGTGAACTGCGCGCCAAGAACCACATGAAGATCATCTCGCTGGCTCCGGAGGTCCTGTAGTCATGGCCGCCAAGATCAAAACGGGCGACACCGTCGTGGTGCTCGCCGGCAAGGACAAGGGTCGTACCGGCAAGGTCACCAAGGTCCTGCCGACCGACAACCGCGTCCTGGTCCAGGGCGTGAATATGGTCCAGCGCCATACCCGTCCCACCCAGGCCGACCCCCAGGGCGGTATCAAGAACAAGGAAGCGTCGCTTCACCTGTCCAACGTCGCGGTCGCCGACGCCAACGGCAAGGCAACCCGGGTCGGGTTCCGCGTCGAGGGTGACAAGAAGGTGCGCTTCGCCAAGACGACGGGAGACGTCATCTGATGGCCGACACCAAATACACCCCGCGTCTCAAGGACGACTATCAGGCCCGCATCCGCGCGGTGATGACCGAGAAATTCGGCTACACCAACCCGATGCAGATGCCCAAGCTCGACAAGATCGTGCTGAACATGGGCATCGGTGAAGCGGTTGCTGACTCCAAGAAGGCCAATGCGGCCCTCAAGGATCTGGCCGCCATCGCCGGTCAGAAGCCGGTTGCCACCAAGGCCCGTAACTCCATCGCCGGCTTCAAGCTGCGCGAAGGCATGGTCATCGGCGGCAAGGTCACCCTCCGCGGCGACCAGATGTACGAATTCCTTGACCGCCTGATCACGATCGCGCTGCCGCGCGTGAAGGATTTCCGCGGCCTCAAGGGCACGAGCTTCGACGGTCGCGGCAACTATGCCATGGGCCTCAAGGAACACATCGTGTTCCCCGAGATCAACTACGACCAGATCGATCAGATGTGGGGCATGGACATCATCGTCTGCACCACGGCCAAGACCGACGCGGAGGCCAAAGCCCTCCTCGCCGAGTTCAAGTTCCCGTTCGTGAACTGAGCGGGAAGGGAAACAGACAATGGCTAAGAAAAGCGCCGTAAACCGCAACAACATGGTGAAAGCCCTGGTTGCGAAGTACGCCGACAAGCGGGCAGCCCTCAAGGCGATCGCGACCGACGAATCCCTGCCGCTGGAGGAACGCTTTGAAGCGCGCCTCAAGCTGGCAGAGCTGCCGCGGAACTCCGCGCCGAGCCGCATTCGCAACCGTTGCGAAGTGACCGGTCGTCCGCGGGCTTTCTACCGGAAGCTCAAGATGAGCCGGATCGCGCTTCGCGATCTCGGTAACAAGGGGCAAATCCCCGGCCTGACCAAGTCGAGCTGGTAAGGGGAGCGAACAGATATGATGATCAACGATCCCCTGAGCGACATGATCGCTCGCATCCGGAACGCCGCCATGCGGAAGCGTTCGAAGGTGCTTACACCGGCTTCCCGTCTGCGCCAGCGCGTCCTCGACGTGCTGCAGGACGAAGGCTATATCCGCGGCTATTCCCTGGTTCAGAACCCCGGTGAATTCCCGCAGTTCGAGATCGAGCTCAAGTATTTCGACGGCCAGCCGGTCATCGCCGAGATCGCTCGCGTGTCCAAGCCGGGCCGCCGCGTCTACTCCGCGATCTCCGACCTGAAGCCGATCAAGAACGGCCTGGGCATCTCGATCCTTTCGACTTCGAAGGGCGTCATGTCCGACGCCAACGCCCGCGACAACAACGTCGGCGGCGAAGTCCTCTGCAGGGTCTACTAAGATGTCCCGTATCGGAAAACGCATTGTCGCCGTGCCAAAAGGCGTCACCGTCACCCTCGACGGCCAGACTGTCGTCGTCAAAGGTCCCAAGGGCGAACGCTCCTGGACCGTGGCCGACGAGATCGAAATCACCCAGGGTGATGACGGTCTGACCCTGGCCCCGAAAGCCGACACCCAGCGCGCCCGGGCCATGTGGGGTCTTTCCCGCACCCTGGTCGACAACATGGTCGTCGGTGTCACCGATGGCTTCGAGAAGTCTCTGGACCTGGTCGGCGTTGGTTATCGCGCCGCCCTCAAGGGCCCGAACCTCTCGCTGCAGCTCGGGTTCTCCCATGAAGTCGACATCGTGCCGCCGGCGGGTGTCACCTTCACGGTGCCCAAGCAGACCGAAATCAAGATCTCCGGTGCTGACAAGCAGGCCGTGGGGCAGATCGCCGCCGTCATCCGCAAGTTGCGTCCGCCGGAGCCCTACAAGGGCAAGGGTGTCCGCTACACGGGCGAAAAGGTCCGGCGCAAGGAAGGCAAGAAGAAGTAAGTCATGGCTCTTTCTCTTCAGCAACAAGCCAAGCGCCGCTCGGAGCGCACCCGCCGCCGCCTCAAGGCCGTCGCCAACGGGCGTCTGCGTCTTTCGGTTCACCGTTCGGACAAGAACATCTCGGCCCAGATCATCGACGACCTCAATGGCGTCACGGTCGTTTCGGCCTCTTCGCTGGAAGGCGAAAAGGGCAAGAAGGCCAAGGGTTCGGACGTCGATGCCGCAACGCGGATCGGCAAGCTGGTCGCGGAACGTGCGATCGAGAAGGGCGTCACCGACGTCGTTTTCGACCGTGGCGGCTACATCTATCACGGACGGGTGAAGGCGCTGGCTGAGGCCGCGCGTGAAGCCGGCCTGAACTTCTAAGGAACGGGACGTATGGCTCCTCAACCCCAACGTGGCGGCGGCGGTAACGACCGCAACCGTCGTGACCGTAACGCTCCCGAAGGTCCGGACAGCGACATCGTCGAAAAACTGGTCCACATCAACCGTGTGGCCGCGACTGTTAAGGGTGGACGTCGTTTCTCGTTCGCTGCCCTGATGGTCGTCGGAGACGGCAAGGGCCGGGTCGGCTTCGGCCATGGCAAGGCGCGTGAAGTGCCGGAAGCCATCCGCAAGGCGACTGAAGAAGCCAAGAAGACGATGATCCGTGTTCCGCTTCGCGAAAACCGCACCCTGCACCACGACGGCAATGGCCGTTGGGGTGCCGGCAAGATCATGATGCGCGCAGCCCCTCCCGGGACCGGCGTCATCGCGGGTGGTCCGATGCGTGCCGTGCTCGAAACCCTCGGCGTCCAGGACGTCGTCGGCAAGTCGACCGGTTCCTCGAACCCCTACAACATGATCCGCGCGACGTTCGAAGCCCTCAAGGTTCAGTCCTCGCCCCGTCAGGTCGCGTCCAAGCGCGGCAAGAAGGTTGCGGATCTGATGGGCCGTCGTAATGACGGCGCGTCGTCGCCCGAAGCCATGGAGAGCTGATCATGGCCAAGAAAGACACCCCCACCGTCACGATCCGTCAGACCGGCAGCCCGATCCGCCGCAAGGCCGATCAGCGCGCCACCCTGTCGGGCCTCGGCCTGAACCGGGTTGGTCGTGAGTCGACCCTGGAAGACACACCGTCGGTTCGCGGGATGATCGCCAAGGTCGCCCACATGCTCGAGATCGTCGAAAAGTAAGCCGTTCCGCCCTCTCCCGATCCGGGGGAGGGCGTTTCGCATCTTGCTAGACTGCACGGGGCCGCCTAGAAGCGGCCCTTCGTTTTTTATCCGCCGAGTCAGACTTCGGTCTGGCGCTAGTACCCGAAAGGATCAGGCCCCATGAAACTCAATGAAATCCGCGACAACGAGGGCGCTCACAAGAAGCGCATGCGTGTCGGCCGTGGCCCGGGTTCGGGCAAGGGCAAGACGGCCGGTCGCGGCGTCAAGGGTCAGAAGTCCCGTTCGGGCGTCGCCATCGGCGGCTTCGAAGGCGGGCAGATGCCGCTGTACATGCGGATGCCCAAGCGCGGCTTCAACAACCCGAACGCCCTGAAGCTGGCCGAAGTGAACCTGTGGCGTCTGCAGGACGCCATCGACGCCAAGAAGCTGGACATCAAGGGCGAGATCAAGGGCGATGCCCTGGTTGCCGCCGGCGTGATCCGTCGCGTCAAGGACGGCGTCCGCATCCTCGGCACCGGCGAGATCAAGTCCAAGCTGAACCTGGTCGTCTGGTCGGCCTCGGCCGGCGCGGTCAAGGCGATCGAAGCTGCCGGTGGCACCGTGGTCCAGGAGCGTATCGCTGCTGAAGCCAAGGCCGCGGCTCGCGTCGAGAAGCGCAACCTCGCCAAGGGCAAGGCTCCGGCTCCCAAGGCCCCGCGTGGCGATGCCAACAAGATTTCGGCCCGCACGACGCGCACCGCCGCAAAATAAGCTTTACGGGCGGCCCTCGCTATAGGGCCGCCCATCGCCTATCTGGGTGCAGGCCCCGGGATACGATTCCGGTCGGCCTCATTCTGACCAGTCGGGGTAAGTGACTATGGCTTCGGCCGCCGAACAACTCGCAGCCAATATGAACATGGGCTCGTTCGCCAAGGCGACCGAGCTGCATAAACGACTCCTGTTCACGCTCGGAGCGTTGCTGGTCTATCGCATCGGCACCTATGTGCCGATCCCGGGGATCAATTCCGAAGCCTTCCTGCAGTTCTTCCAGAACCCGGACGGGCAGCGCGGCATCCTGGACATGTTCAACATGTTCTCGGGCGGTGCCGTCGAGCGGATGGCCGTCTTTGCCCTGAACGTGATGCCCTACATCTCGGCGTCGATCATCGTCCAGCTGATGGGCGCTGTGTATCCGCCGTGGGAGAAGCTGAAGAAGGAAGGCGGCGAGAGCGGCCGCAAGCAGCTGAACCAGTACACCCGTTATCTGACGGTGATCCTGGCGCTGATGCAGTCCATCGGCATCGCCCTGGGCCTGAACGCCCAGGTCGGGCTGATCGACACCCCCGGGCTGTTCTTCATCATCTCGACGGTCACCACCCTGACCGGCGGCACCATGTTCCTGATGTGGCTGGGCGAGCAGGTCACGGCCCGCGGCGTCGGCAACGGCATCTCCCTGATCATCTTCGCCGGCATCGTCGCCGTCCTGCCGGGCACGATCGCCCGGATGCTGGGTCTGGCCCAGCAGGGCCAGCTGTCGCCTTTCGCCCTGCTGTTCATCGCCATCATGGCCGTGGGCGTGGTGGTCTTCATCGTCTTCATGGAACGGGCCCAGCGGCGTCTGCTGATCCAGTATCCCAAGCGCCAGGAAGGCAATCGCATGGCCGGGGGCGAGCGTTCGTTCCTGCCGCTGAAGGTCAATACCGCGGGTGTTATCCCGCCGATCTTCGCCTCGTCCCTGCTGATGCTGCCGACCACGGTGGCCCAGCTGACCGCCCAGGCCAATCTGCCGCCGTGGATGAGCTGGCTGCCGCTGGTTACGTCCCAGATGCAACATGGCCAGATCCTGTTCACCGTCATGTACGGCGTGCTGATCGTGTTCTTCTGCTTCTTCTACACGTCGATCACCTTCAATCCGGAAGAGACGGCCGAGAACCTGCGCAAATACGGCGGCTTCCTGCCGGGTATCCGTCCGGGCAAGCGTACGGCTGAATATCTGGACTATGTGCTGACCCGTCTGACCACGATCGGGGCGGCCTACATCACACTGGTCTGTCTGCTGCCCGAGTTCATCGTCGCGAATTTCGGCAACAGCCTGTATTTCGGTGGGACCTCGATCCTAATCGTCGTCTCGGTGACCATGGATACGGTTGCCCAGATCCAGTCGCAGCTGCTCGCCCACCAGTATGAAGGCCTGATCAAGAAGGCCAAGCTGCGCGGACGGGGCGGCAAGAGTTCGGGTGGTCGGGGTGCTCCGGCGCCCGTGCGTCGCTAACAGCCGCCGGGGAGGGCGCGTCTTGAATCTGATCCTGTTCGGACCACCGGCGGCGGGCAAGGGCACCCAGGCCAAGCGTCTGGTTGCCGACCGCGGCATGGTGCAGCTCTCGACCGGCGACATGCTGCGCGAGGCCATCGTTTCCGGTTCAGATCTGGGGCGTGAGTGCCAGGCCATCATGTCGCGTGGCGACCTGGTGTCGGACGCCATCGTCATCGCCCTGATCGAGGCCCGGCTGAAAGAAGCCGAGGACGCCGGCGGAGCCATCTTTGACGGCTTCCCCCGCACCGTGGCCCAGGCCGAGGCGCTGGATGCCATGCTGGCCAAGATGGGCAAGAAGATCGATCGCGTCGTGCGGCTGAAGGTCAATGATCCGGCCCTGCTGGAACGGGTCGCCAAACGGTTTGCCGAACAGGGCCGTCCGGACGATAATCCCGACAGCTTCAAGGTCCGGCTCGAGGCCTATAACCGCAACACCGCCCCGCTGCTGCCCTACTATGCTGACAAGGGTCTGCTGACCGAGGTCGACGGCATGGGTACGGTCGAGACGGTCGCCACGGCCATCGACGCGGCGCTGGACAGCCCCAACTCCTGATCGCGGACCGAGGTCGCGCGGTCGCCGCCCGTCGGGCGGTCACAGCAGGACCTGGAACGTGACCGGGGTAGCCGATAAATTTCTCCTTCTGGATTCCGCCGGGCGACGGCGGCTGATGGTCGTCGCCGGTGTGCTGCTGGCTCATGGGCTGCTGTTCGCGGGACTGAGTCCGTATCGCAGTGTGCCGCTGCCCGAGGTGGTGCGTGGCATAGACGTCGTTCTGGTCCAGCCCCCGAGTCCGCCTTCGCCACCTCCGCCGCCGCGTCCACCCAGCCCCGTCGCAGGCGGCGGTGCACCCAGGGCCCCGTCGCGGGTCCACACACCGCCGGTTCCGGTCGCGCGGCCGGTCGAGATCGTCGCGCCACCGGAACCGGCCCCTGAACCCGCCCTGACCGTCGGCCTGGCCCCGATCATCACCGCGGATCCCGGCAGCGGGCGGGGCGAGGCCGGCACGGGAACCGGAACGGGGTCCGGGGCAGGGTCAGGACCCGGCTCCGGCGGCACGCCCCCCCGCTTCGTGCGCGGACCGACGCGGCAGGAACTGGTGCGGGCCTATCCCCGCGCGGCCCTGGCGGCGCGTCAGGCCGGTCACGTCCTGCTGCGCTGCCGGATTGGCGCGGACAGCCGGCTGGAAGGCTGCCGCGTGGTTGAGGAGACACCGGCCGGGGCGGGCTTCGGAGCCGCGGCCCTGGCGGCATCGACCTATTTCCGCTTCCGCCCGCCGACCGTGGACGGGCGGCCGCGCGACGGCTTCGAAATGCCGATCGGTATCGATTTCATCCCCTGAGGGACGACGGTGTCGCGTTGACACAGGGGGGGCAATCCCGCCCTTATCAGTGATCAGGGACGGGGAATGACATGGCGACGATGGTGTTGAAGACGGCGACGGCGATCGCCCTGGTGCTGGCCTTGTCGGCCCCGCCACTGGCCGCGTCAGCCGCCGCCGATCCCCAGCCCGCCTCCTGGGCCGCGACCATCGCCCCGCTGGAGCGTCAGGACGGCCTGCTGCCGCTGTTCGTCGATCGCGCGGGCGGTCGGGTGCTGGTGCAGTTGCCGCCCGCCGGCACAGACGGGGTCATGACCCGGGTCATCCACCATACCGCTCTGCGCACCGGCGTCGGCTCGGCCGTCACCGGCCTTGACCGGGCACAGATCGGGGCCACCCACATCCTGGCCTTTCGTCGTATCGGCAACCGGATTGTGGCCGAGTTCGAGAACCCCGGCTATCGCGCCGACGGTGGGTCGGTCGAGGAACAGGCCGCAGCCCGGGACGCCTTCCTGGGGTCCACGGTCTGGGCCGGTCCCGTGGTGGCCACCGCCCCGGACGGCAGTGTGCTGGTCGATATCGCCGGCTTCCTGACGCGTGACGCCCACGGCATCGTCGAGACGCTGAAGGCCACGGGGCAGGGGACCCTGCGTCCCGTCGCCGACCTCAGCCTGGTCGATCCGGCTGCCGCCCGCGCCTTCCCCGAGAATGACGAACTGGAGGCGCGCCTCACCTTCGCCGTCGAGTCCCCCGGCGGCGAGGTGTCGCGGGTCGCCCCCGATGCCCGGCTGGTGACCCTGACGGTGCACCACAGCTTTATCCGTCTGCCGGACGCCGGCTTCGTGCCGCGCCCGTTCGATCCGCGCACCGGGGCCATCAGCACCATCGTCACCGACTTCTCGGCCCCGCTGGACGCCCCGGTCGTACACCGGCTGGTCAACCGCTTCCGGCTGGTGAAGACCGACCCGACGGCGGCCCGGTCCACGGTCGTCGCCCCCATCGTCTTCTATGTCGACCGCGCCGCGCCCGAGCCGATCCGCTCGGCCCTGGTCGAGGGGGCGGGCTGGTGGACAGAGGCCTTCGACCGGGCCGGCTTCATCGACGCCTTCCGCGTCGAGGTTCTGCCCGAGGGTGTCGATCCGATGGACGCCCGCTACAACGTCATCAACTGGGTCAACCGGGCGACGCGCAGCTGGTCCTACGGCCAGAGCGTGGTCGATCCGCGCACCGGCGAGATCGTCAAGGGCTCGGTCCTGCTGGGCTCGCTGCGGGTGCGTCAGGACATGCTGATCCTCGAAGGTCTGGTCGGCGCTGATCGCACAGGCACCGGGGACCAGGACGACCCGCAACGCATCGCCCTGGACCGGGTGCGGCAGCTGGCCGCCCATGAGGTCGGTCATGCGATCGGCCTGGTGCATAATTTCGCCGCCAGCACCCAGGACCGCAGTTCGGTAATGGACTATCCGGTGCCGGTGATCGGCATCACCGACGATGACCGGTTCGACTTCAGTCAGGCCTACGGGATCGGCCTGGGGGACTGGGACCGGTTCGCCATCGACTGGAGCTATGGCGACGCCGATGCGGCCACCCTGCAGCGCAAGGCCGAGGCCGGTGCGGCGCGGATGCGCTTCGTCTCGGACGCCGACGCCCGGGTCGGCGGCGACGCCCAGCCCTGGGGCAGTCTGTGGGACAACGGTTCGGACCCGGTGGCCGAGCTGGATCATATCATGCGGGTGCGCCGTATCGCCCTGGACCGGTTCGGCCTCGGTAATCTGCCGGCCGGGTCGGCGGTCAATGACCTGCGCCGGCGGCTTGTGCCCGTCTATCTGTATCACCGCTACCAGGTCGACGCCGCCGCCAAACTGGTCGGCGGTATCGACTATGGCTACCCGGTCGCCGGCGGCGGCCGCGAGGCGGCCCGGCCCGTGCCGGCCGCCAGCCAGAGAGCGGCGCTGGACGCCCTGGCCGCGACCCTGGCCCCGGCCGAGCTGGACCTGCCCGACAGCCTGCTGGCCCTGCTGGCGGCCCAGCAGTCCGGTGATGGCGATCCCCAGAACGATATTGAGGTCTTCGATGGCGGCGAGGGGCGGGCGTTCGACCCCGGCGCGGCCGTCGATACCGCCGCCGACGTCACGCTGCAGGCCGTGTTTGACGCCCGCCGCATCAACCGGCTGACCGATGCCGAGCGACGCGACCCGGCGGCCCTGGGCACCGGGGAGGTCGTGGATCGCATTCTCGCCGCCGCCTTCGCCCCGGCGACAGGCCGCCTGGCCGGCCCGGCCCGCCGGGTCCAGGCTCGCACGGTCCTGACCCTCGCGGGCCTGTTGCGCGACGATACCCTGTCCGGCACCTCGGCCGCGGTAATCGACGGCCGCCTGTCCAGCCTGTCGGCCCGGCTCAGGGCCTCGCGAGCGGGCGATCCGGTGCAGCGGGCCCATGACCGGTGGCTGGGCGAGTTGCTGGTCGATCCGGTACGGCTGGACGCGCTCCTTGAGGCCGGGCGGTATGAAACGCCGGTTCCGCCGGGCAGCCCGATCGGGGCCGAGGCCTGCTGGCACTGCTGATTGATCGGGCCGAAAGTCCGACTGGCCATTGACGGAAAATGAATCGGCTATATAAGGACCGACTTCCGCGAAGGGCGCACACGCTCCTGGTCTGTTGACCGGAGCGTTTCCTGCGTCTGTCCACGCGTACCTGGAGAACTACGTGGCCCGTATTGCTGGCGTCAACATCCCGACCAACAAGCGCGTTGAAATCGCGCTGCAGTATATTCATGGCATCGGCGCGCACGCTGCCAAGGATATCACCGAGAAGGTGGGCATCGAGGCTTCGCGCCGCGTGAACCAGCTGACCGATGCTGAAGTTCTGCAGATCCGCGAGACGATCGACCGCGACCATACGGTCGAGGGCGACCTGCGCCGCGAGACCTCGATGAACATCAAGCGTCTGATGGACCTGGCCTGCTATCGCGGCCTGCGTCACCGCAAGGGCCTGCCGGTCCGCGGCCAGCGCACCCATACCAATGCACGGACCCGCAAGGGCCCGGCCAAGCCGATCGCCGGCAAGAAGAAATAAGAGAGAGCCGAACTGATGGCCAAGGAACCGGGTCGCGTAAAGAAGCGCGAACGCAAGAACATCACGTCGGGCGTCGCCCATGTGAATGCGTCTTTCAACAACACCATGATCACGATCACCGACGCCCAGGGGAACGCCATTTCCTGGTCCTCGGCCGGTCACATGGGTTTCAAGGGTTCGCGCAAATCGACCCCGTACGCTGCCCAGATGGCCGCCGAAGACGCGGGCAAGAAGGCGCAGGAGCACGGCGTCAAAACTCTCGAAGTCAACGTCTCGGGTCCAGGTTCGGGTCGTGAGTCGGCGCTTCGCGCCCTGCAGTCCGTCGGCCTGACCATCACCACCATCCGTGACGTCACGCCGATGCCGCACAACGGCTGCCGTCCGCCCAAGCGTCGTCGCGTCTAAGCTGCCGCCTACCCCCTATTCAACGCCGGTTCCGCTGACCCACTAGCTGGGGCGCGGAATCGGCGAAACCCGTTCGAGGGACACCAATGATCGAAAGAAACTGGCAAGAGCTGATCCGTCCCGAGAAGCCGCAGGTCGAAATCGGTTCGGATCCGCAGCGCAAGGCGCGGCTGGTCGCTGAACCGCTCGAGCGTGGCTTCGGTGTGACGCTCGGCAATGCCCTGCGCCGCGTGCTGCTGTCGTCGCTGCAAGGCGCCGCCGTCACCGCCATCCAGATCGACGGCGTGGTCCATGAATTCTCGTCGCTGGAAGGCGTGCGCGAGGACGTGGTCGACATCGTTCTGAACATCAAGCAACTGGCGCTGCGCATGCACGCCGAGGGCCCGAAGCGTATGATGCTGAAGGCGACCGGTCCCGGTGCCGTGACCGCGGGTCAGATCGACCTGCCGGCCGACATCGAGGTGCTGAACCCGAACCATGTGATCTGCACCCTCGATGACGGGGCTTCGGTGCGCATGGAACTGACTGTCCAGAACGGCAAGGGCTATGTCGCCGCCGAGCTGAACCGTCCGGAAGATGCCCCGATCGGCCTGATCTCGGTCGACGCCCTGTATTCGCCGGTCAAGCGCGTCGCCTATCGCGTCGAGCCGACCCGCCAGGGCCAGTCGCTGAACTATGACAAGCTGGTGCTGGAAGTCGAAACCAACGGCGCAGTCTCGCCGGTTGACGCGGTGGCCTATGCCTCGCGCATCCTGCAAGACCAGCTGCAGATCTTCATCACCTTCGACGAGCCCAAGAAGGTGGTCGAGATTGCCGACGGCAAGCCCGACCTGCCCTTCAACCCGGCCCTTCTGAAGAAGGTCGACGAACTGGAACTCTCGGTCCGTTCGGCCAACTGCCTGAAGAACGACAACATCGTCTACATCGGCGACCTGATCCAGAAGACCGAGGGCGAAATGCTTCGCACCCCGAACTTCGGGCGCAAGTCACTGAACGAGATCAAGGAAGTTCTCACGACGATGGGCCTTTCGCTCGGCATGGATGTGCCGAACTGGCCGCCCGAGAACATCGAAGATCTGGCCAAGAAGTTCGACGAACAGATCTAGTTTCAACCCTCCGCCCATTTCCCACCCGGGGATGCGGGGCGGTTAGAATTATACGGCCCTAGGTCCTGAAGAGGATACCGGGGTTGAGTAGGAGAGACCCCGATGCGCCACGGCGCCGCCTATCGCAAGCTTGGCCGCACGGCCAGCCACAGGACTGCCTTGTTCGCCAATATGGCGGCATCGCTGATCAAGCACGAGCAGATCACCACGACCCTGCCCAAGGCCAAGGAACTGCGTCCCTTCGTCGAAAAGCTGGTCACGCTCGCCAAGAAGGGCGACCTGCACGCCCGTCGTCAGGCCATCAGTGCCGTGCGCGACGTGACCCAGGTCGGCAAGCTGTTCGACACGATCGGCACCCGCTACGCCGACCGTAGCGGTGGCTACATCCGGATCATGAAGGCCGGTTACCGTCACGGTGACAATGCCGCCATGGCCGTGATTGAGTTCGTCGACCGCGACGTCAACGCCAAGGGCCTGGACTCGGGTCCGGTCTATGAAGTCGAGGGCGACGACGAAGCCTAGGCCTCGTCTCACCACACACCATCTGAAGGGGCGGCCGGAGCGATCCGGCCGCCCTTTTGCTTGGGCGGGGCGGTGGGCAGGCGGGGGAACGCGCGCCCATCAATATCGGCGTTGAGTTTTATTAATGCCCGGTCGGCACTCTGGCAGTGAGTGGAGGATGGACGATGCGGACGGGTATTGCGGCGGTTCTCATTTTGACCTTGGGTTGCACGGCTTGCAGCAATCGGATGGTCCCGGTCGAAACGCCTTTCGCCGAGGCGCAGGCTCTCCGGAGGGGTGATCTCTACGGTCATCTCCTGCTTGACGACGGAGGGCGTCTGGGGGTGATCAATGGGCGACTGTTGGGTCCCTGGGTGTGCGGGGGAGCCCGAGCGCGTCCGGGTGACGTGTGCGTTGAGACCGCGCGGGTCAGGGCGGTCGAGCATGAAGAGATCCGCGTCGGTCCTGGCGTGAGAGTCGCAAGCTGGCTCGGGCTTTTGGTCATGTGGATACCCGCTACGATCTGGCTGGCTTCCGAGCACGAGAGTGACAAGGAGATCAAAGCCGCGACCGAGCGGGCTGCGGACGAGCGGCGAAGGGCCGAGGCCCGGGCGGCGGAGCGGGGCGAAGTCCTGCCGCCTTTGCCCACCATGGAGAGCGTGCGGCTCGCGAACGTGTCACTGAGGCTGACCCGCTGCATTCAAGGCAGGCGCGATCAGCCCGCTGCGGACATTGACATTCTGGCCGGGCAGGTCTGGGTCAAGCGAGAAACCTGTGTTGAAGATGCCGCCGAATGGTTCGCAGCGGACGGCCAGATCGACAAGGCGCGACACCTTGCGTTCATCCGGGCAGCGCGACAACGTCGTGACGGCCTCTCCTGTGGCGAGCCCGACCCGGGCCTGAGCGCTCCGCGGCGAGAATTCGTCGACCCGGGGGCCGATAGCTGGATGGAAGAATACCGCGCCGTCGTCACTGATGTCCGCACCTATGACTATGATAGGCCGGAACGGACCTGCACTGGTAAGATGCTCGGGCCTGAGGAGCACGATATACCGGGACTCGAAGCGCGAGCGAGGGCGCGGTCTCTGGCGATCGCGAGCTTTCCCCTCACGGTCTTGCCGCCAGCCTGATTCACCAGCCTTCATGCCAGGCGGACCGGCGTATATCGCAAGGAAAGATCCACCATGCAGACGTCCGGCGCTCTCGCCATCGTTCCCTACCGCCCCGACCATCGCGCCGACTGGCAGGCCCTGAATGAGGCCTGGCTGGCGGCGGGCGGGTTTACGGTCGAGGCCAAGGACCGCAAGGCAATCGATGATCCGGAGGGCGCGATCCTGGCGATCGGCGGGCATATCTTCATCGCCGAGCGGGACGGGCAGGCGGTCGGTTGCTGCGCCCTGCTGCCGATGGCCGACGGCGGGTGGGAGGTGGCCAAGATGACGGTGGCCCCGGCCGTACGCGGGCTGGGCCTGGCGCGACAACTGCTTGAAGCGTGCGAGACCGCGGCCCGGGCCGCGGGCGCGCATCGCCTGTATCTGGAAACCAGCAGCACCCTGGCCCCGGCCCTGGCCCTGTACGACCGGTTCGGGTTTACGCCCCTGCCGCCGGCCCCCAGCCCCTATGTCCGCTGTGACGTCTGGATGGAAAAGCGGCTCTAGCGACCACGAGGTTCGGCGCACTCGAACTGCGGTGGCGGCGGGGCTTCAACTGGAATAGAAACGCTGGTCACGACCCAGCCCTCTGACTGTTCGGTGAGTTCCAGCCCGACCGCCGTGACGCCAAATGGAAAGCTGACCTGCACCGTCCCGCTCCCTGACCTCTGAAGGGAGGGCGCGCCCGGCCCACTGTCCAGCCAGCGGGCCAGATCCGGGGCGGCGAGGGGGGTGTCGCGGTCCACCACCACGCGTGGCGCAGTCGCTCGCCATGCCGAGCAATGGGGGTCCGGTGCCTTGAGCCAGCGTCCGTGTCCCGTCAGTTGATCATACTGAGCCTGAAGGTCGTCGGCGACGCGGTTCCTGTCCAGCAGCGCATTCACACCTGACTGGTCACCGAGGCGGGCCGCCTCAGATAACCTTTCAAGCGTCCTTTCCGGGGCGGCGGCGGGGTCAGATGCGACCGTGCATCCCCACAGCAGGACGATCGGAAATGCCGAAGCCAGACAGACGCCGCGCAGCATACGGCCTATTCCTTCGACAGGTCCTGCCGCTGGAACCAGGCCACGGCCCCGGCCAGGGGAACGACGGTCCACAGTCCAAGGCTGGTCCACGCCTTCAGCACCAGACCGGCGGGCAGGGCCGCCGCGGCGGGAGCCCGGGTGATGGTGGCCTGGATGGCATCATGGGCCGCACCGGGGTTCAGCAGGATCGACAGCCAGGCATCGGGCATCACTCCCATCGGTCCCAGCATCTGCGGCGTGAAGAACTGCGCCACCCCGATCACCAGCGGCACGAACAGGGCGGCCAGCAGCGACCGGGTCACGACCGCGGCCAGCACGCTGACCATGGTGAACTGCACAATCCGCAGCCACGACAGGCCGCTGAGGGCGAAGAACTGGCCGACCTGCTCGCCGCTCAGGTTGAATATCAGCCCGCGCCCGAAGATGCCCGCGCGGATCAGGTTCTCCACCAGGCTGCCGACCAGCATGGCCGCCATCGCCGCCAGCGCCAGCACGGCCACGACGGTCAGCTTGGCCAGGATCAGGTTCGGCCGGCTGTTGCGGGCGCTGATCAGTCGCCAGGTCTCCCAGCGATAGTCACCGGCATACAGGGTCGCTGCCCCGATCAGCACGAACAGCAGTACCAGAGGGTTGGCCAGGCCACCGGCGGCCGAGACCATGGCGGAGGCGAGATCCAGGGTCGCGCGCGACATCATCTCGGCCAATTCCGGAGACTTTGCCCCCTCCAGCAGCTTGGTCTGGCCGCTTTTCAGAACGAAACTGGTCAGGGCCCCCAGCGCCACGCTCAGCAGCGGCACAAACACCACGCTCCAGAACAGGGCGGTGCGGTTCTTTGTCAGGCGGAAGCCTTCGGCGCGGATGGCGTCAACCAGCATGGGTCTGCTCCCCCCGGCTGGCTTCGGCGGCCCCGGTCTCGGTCATGAAGATGCTTTCCAGATCGGTACCGACCCAGCGCGCCTCGGTGATGTCGACGCCCTGTTCGACCAGGGCGCGGATCAGGGCCGGGGCCTCGTCGCGCGCAATGGCGGCCATCACCCCGTCGTCGTCGCGGGCACCCCGCTCGCCCAGCACGGCCAGCGCCGCCTCGACCTGGGCCACGCTCAGCCACAGGCGTTCGCCCCCGGCGGCGGTCAGCTCGGACACCGCCCCCTCGAGGATCAGTTTGCCCCGGTTCAGGATCGCGACCCGGTCACAGATCTTCTGCACCTCCAGCAGCTGATGGCTGGCCAGGATGACAGTGACGCCGTCGTCGTCGGCCAGGCTGCGGATCAGGGCGCGCATCTCCTGGATGCCGGGGGGGTCCATGCCACTGGTCGGTTCATCGAGGATGACCAGATCGGGCTTGCTCATCAGGGCGGCGGCGACGCCCAGCCGCTGCAGCATGCCGACCGAGAAACCGCGGACCCGGCGATCGGCGGCCTCGGTCAGGCCGACCCGGTCCAGCCAGGCGGGAATTTCGGCTGTCTTGCCGACACCGTGCGACAGGGCCAGCCATTCCAGCACCTGGCGGGCGCTCATATAGGGGGGATAGCGCGGGGTCTCGATCATCGAGCCCATCCGGCGCATGGCCGCGATGTCGCCGACGGCCCCGCCCATCACCCTCGCCGTGCCGTCACTGGGACGGATCAGGCCCAGCAGGATGCGGAACAGGGTCGATTTCCCGGCTCCGTTGGGGCCGAGGATGCCATAGACACCGCCGCGCGGGATCGACAGCGACAGTCCGTCCAGCGCGCGGACCGTACCGTAGGTCTTGGTCAGGTCGCGGATTTCAATCACAGCGTTCATTCGCCGACCGTGACCCGAGTTCGCCGTTCGGGCAAGCGGTCGCGCATTAAGCTTCGGCAATGCTGCCGATGACCCCGTCGCCACGGAATGGCCAGAAATCCGTCGCCGAATTAGCCACCCTATCCGCAAAGACCGGGACATGATGAAGACTTCCAGCCTCGCCATCGCCGCCGCCCTGCTGCTGACCGCCTGCGGCTCGCCCCATGACTCAAAGGCCCAGGACGGCGTGTTCGCCGAGGCCCCGCGCCAGCTTCCCGGCGACGCGGCGTCGATGAAGGCCAGTTTCGCCCCCGTGGTGCGCGAAGCCGCCCCGGCCGTGGTCAATATCTCGGCCCGGGGCGTTCAGACGGTGCGCGATCCCTTCTTCGAGATGTTCGGCGGCGGCCCGCAGCAACGGGTCACCGGCTCGATCGGCTCGGGCGTCATCGTCCGCGCGGACGGTGTGGTGGTGACCAATCGCCACGTGATCGAGAACATGCAGCAGATCCGCGTCACCCTGGCCGACCGGCGCGAGTTCGCGGCCAAGGTGGTGCTGGCCGATGAGCGATCCGACATCGCCGTGCTGCAGCTGGAAGGCGTCAACGAGCGGCTGCCGGTTCTGAACATCGACGATCGCGAGGAACAGCAGATCGGTGATCTGGTGCTGGCCATCGGCAATCCGTTCGGGGTCGGCCAGACCGTGACCAACGGCATCATTTCGGCTCTGAACCGTACCGACACCGGCATTTCCGACAGCGGTTCCTTCATCCAGACCGACGCCGCCATCAACCCGGGCAATTCCGGCGGGGCCCTGGTCGACATGGACGGCGACCTGATCGGCATCAACACCGCCATCTTCTCGCGCTCGGGCACCTCGTCCGGCGTCGGCTTCGCCGTGCCCGCCGCCATGGTGCGGCAGGTGGTCGACACGGCCGTCGGCGGGGCGACCGCCGTGGTGCGTCCGTGGCTGGGTGTGAAGGGCGATCCGGTCACCGCCGAGGTCGCCCGCAGCCTGGGTCTGGACCGTCCGCAGGGGCTGGTGATCACCACAGTCTATCCCCAGGGGCCGGCGGCCCGCGCCGGCCTGCAGGTCGGCGACATCCTCACCGCCGTCGACGGGGCCGAAATCAACGATCAGGGCGGTCTGAATTTCCGCATCGGCACCCATGAGCCGAACGCCACGGTGGCCGTGTCGATCCTGCGCGGTGGCGATGCGCGCACCCTGAACGCCCGCGTTCAGAAACTGCCCGGCAACAGCGACCTCAGCGCCGCGACCACGGTTCAGGCCGGGGCCCTGGCCGGTGCGCAGGCCGTGGTGCTGAACCCGGCCCTCGCCGACAGCCTGGGCGGTGATCCCTTCACCACCGGCGTTCTGCTGGGCCAGATCGCGCGCGGAAGCGCGGCGGCGCGCACCGGCTTTGTACGGGGTGATGTGGTGGTCTCGCTCAACGGCCGGTCCGTGACCTCGGTGGCCCAGCTGGCCAATGTTCAGCGCGGTGCCGAAGTGACGATCGAGCGTCAGGGCCGGCGGGTCACCGGGACGCTACGCTAGGCCTCAGCCCTTCGGCGGCCCGCCGATCGACCAGCTGTGGCCGAACGGGTCGCGAACCTGACCATAGCGGTCGCCCCAGAACTGGTCGGCCATCGGCATCACCGGCACGGCGTCGGCCAGCAGGGCCCGCGCCCACCATTCATCAGGGTCGTCGACCTGCAGATGCAGGGTGACGCCCCTGGGCACGACGTTCTTCTCGCCGTTGTATTCAGGGAATTCGTCATTCAGCATGACGCTGGCCCCGTTGATCAGCAGATGGGCGTGCATCAGCCGCTCGCCGTCGTCCGCCACCACCCGATGCAGTTCCGTTGCGCCGAAGGCGCGGGCATAGAAGGCGATGGCCGCCTCGCCGCCGCGACCCGGAATGGTCAGGTGCGGGGTCACGCCGGAGGTCGGGGCCGGGGGGGCGGATTCGTCGGTCATGGGGCGTCCTCCATCTGTCGAGCATTAGAGCCCTTCCCCCTTGATGGGGGAAGGGTTGGGATGGGGGTGTCGCTCTGTGGATCAAACGGCGTGTCCCGGTCGCTACGTCTGACACCCCCAACCCCGGCCCTTCCCCCATCAAGGGGGAAGGGCGCAGTATGGACTTGCATGACTGACCTGTTCGAAGCCTCCGGCATCCATCCCCCTGACGCCCCCCTGGCCGACCGGTTGCGCCCGGCCACCCTCGACGAGGTGGTGGGGCAGGATCATCTGCTGGGCGACGGCGGACCGATCCGGCGCATGGTCGACGCCGGGCGTCTGGGCTCGATGATCCTGTGGGGCCCGCCCGGCACCGGCAAGACCACCATCGCCCGGCTGCTGGCCGCCGCCGCCGGCTACCAGTTCCAGCAGATCAGCGCCGTCTTCTCGGGCGTGGCCGATCTGAAGAAGGCGTTCGAGGCCGCCCGCATGCGCCGCGCCGCCGGCCAGTCGACCCTGTTGTTCGTCGACGAGATCCACCGTTTCAACCGCGCCCAGCAGGACGGTTTCCTGCCGTTTGTGGAGGAGGGGGTCATCACCCTGGTCGGGGCCACGACCGAAAACCCCAGCTTCGAACTGAACGGGGCCCTGCTGTCGCGGTCACAGGTCTATGTGCTGAAGCGGCTGGATGACGCGGCGCTGGATCAGCTGTTGACGCGGGCCGAGGCCCAGGAGGGCAAGACCCTGCCGCTGACGGCCGAGGCGCGTCACGCCCTGACCGCCCTGGCTGACGGCGACGGCCGCTATCTGCTGACGATGAGCGAGGTCCTGTTCGACCTTGCCGACACCAGTCCCGAACCTCTGGACGTCCAGGCCCTGGCCGGCATCCTGCAGAAGCGCGCCCCTGCCTACGACAAGAGCCGGGAGGAGCACTACAATCTGATCTCGGCCCTGCATAAATCGGTGCGTGGCTCCGACCCCGACGCCGCCCTCTACTGGCTGGCGCGGATGCTGAACGGCGGCGAGGATCCGCTGTATCTGGCCCGCCGCATCGTGCGCATGGCGGTCGAGGATATCGGCGAGGCCGACCCCCTGTCGCTGCTGGTCGCCAATGCGGCCAAGGACACCTACGACTTCCTCGGCAGTCCCGAGGGCGAACTGGCCCTGGCCCAGGCCGTCGTCCATCTGGCCACCGCGCCCAAGTCGGTCGGGGTGTACGAGGCCTTCAAGGCGGCGAAGAAGGCGGCGGCCGAGACCGGCTCCTTCATGCCGCCGGCCCATATCCGCAATGCCCCGACGACGCTGATGAAGTCGCTCGGCTACGGCAAGGGCTATGCCTATGACCCCGACACGCCCGAGGGTTTTTCCGGCGCCAATTTCTTCCCCGACGAGATGGAACGCCGCACCTTCTACAGGCCGAAGGGCGAGGGCCACGAAGAGAAGGTCAAGGCCCGGCTGGAACGCTGGGCCGCGATGCGCGCGGCGAAGGGCGGGCAGGTGGCCACGTGACCGGGCCCTGGTCCGCTTGGGGCGGGCGATCTGCCAGCGTTGCCGTAACGCCGTTACGGGCGTAGCCTCCTGTCATAAACCTTGGGAGGGGGAAGATGACCGATACGAAGAAAGTGCCTTGGCATCTGTGGGTTGTGGGCGTGATCGCCCTGCTGTGGAACGGCTATGGCGGTTACGACTATGTGATGACCCAAACCAACAACGCCGCCTATCTGGCGCAGTTTACGGCGGAGCAGCGGGCGTATTTCAGCAGCTTCCCCCTGTGGATGGAGGCCGTCTGGGCGATCGGCGTCTGGGGTGGGGTCCTCGGTGCCGTGCTGCTGCTTCTGCGTAGCAAATGGGCCTTCCAGGCCTTTCTGGCGTCGCTGATCGCGTTCGCGGTCAGCGTCGTTTTCGGACAGTTGTCGGGTGGCTCGGCCGTCATGGGCGCGACCGGCGCGGTATTCAGCGCGGTCATCTTCGTGCTGGGCCTGATCTTCGTGATGTACAGCCGCCTGATGGTCCGCAAGGGTCTTCTGCGCTAACGGGCTGACGGGCGGGCCGGCATCGCCTATGCACGGTCGGTGAGCACCCGGCCCCCCGTTTCCCTGTCCGACGAAGAGATCGCCGCCGTCCGTTCGTGGGTCATCCATGAGGATGCGTCGGTTATCGCCTTCAACAAGCCCTCGGGCCTGTCCAGCCAGGGCGGGCGTATCCAGGCGCATACGCTGGACGACCTGCTGTGGGCCTTCGCCCGCTCGAACGGCAAGCGACCCGACCTGATCCATCGGCTGGACCGCGACACCTCGGGCGTCATCCTGGCGGCGAAGACCAAGCCGGCCGCCGGCTTCCTCGGCAAGGCGCTGCAGGCGAAGAAGCTGACCAAGACCTACCTGGCCCTGGTCTCCAGTGCCCCAGACCCGCGCGAGGGGCTGATCGACGCCGCCTTGCTGCGTCAGGAGATCGGCCGCGAAAGCTATATGCGCGTCGTCGCCCCCGACACCGCCGGGGCCCAACTGTCGCAGAGCCGCTACCGCACCCTGGCCGCGACAGACGAGGGGGCGCTGGTCGAGCTGTCACCCTTGACCGGGCGGATGCACCAGCTGCGGGTTCACATGGCCCATCTGGGCCGCCCGCTGGCCGGGGATCAGCGCTACGGCGGGGCCCTGACCTTCGCCGGTCGCGCCGCGCCGCGGCTGATGCTGCACGCCGCCACCCTGACCTTTCCCCACCCTGACGGCGGCCGCGTCACGGTCGAGGCCCCGCTCCCGGGGGATTTCGAGGCGTTGAAGGCCGCGGCGGGGTTGTAGGGGGGAACCCAAGCCATCGTGCTACGCTTCCCAAGGGAACCCCGGAGACACCCCATGAAACGCCTGACCCTGTTGACCCTCGCCGCCTCGGCCCTGGCCCTGACCGCCTGTGCCAGCCTGGCCCCCTATGGTGCCCAGCAGGGGCCGAACGGGCAGGGCTATGCCGAGCAGCGCATCGAGAGCAACCGCTACCGCGTCACCTATCGCGGCGTCGGCGCGCCGGGCCCGGTCGCCGACATGGCCCTGCTGCGCGCCGCCGACCTGACGGTCGAGTCCGGCTATGACTGGTTCGAGGTCACCCAGCGCTGGACCGACGGTCGCCGCGACAGCGCCGGCGGCATCCGCCCCAGCGTCTCGATCGGCGCCGGCAGCAGCCGCTACGGCCGCTATTCCTCATCCGGCGTCGGGGTCGGCGTCGGTCTGGATCTCAGCGGCCCGCAACCCACCTCGACCGCACTTGAGGTGGTGATGGGCAACGGCCCCCGCCCGGACCGCCCCGAGGCCTATGACGCCCGGGATGTGCAGAGGACGCTGCGCGGGCGGGGGTAGGGGACGGTCCCCGCCGTCCGTCTGGCCCGGGCTTGCCATTATGGTTCGGACGTTCACAGTCCGGCCATGCTGTACCTCGTCCTCAAGGCCCTGCTTTCAGGGATTATCATCGCCGCCGTGTCCGAACTGGCGAAACGCAGTCCGGGCGTCGGTGCCCTGGTGGCCTCGCTGCCGCTGGTCTCGGTGCTGGGCATGATGTGGCTGTGGCACGACACCCGCGATCCAGTGCGGATGGCCGCCCATGCCGGGGCGACGTTCTGGTTCGTTCTGCCGTCGCTGCCGATGTTTCTCGCCATTCCAGCCCTGCTCCAGCGCGGAGTGCCGTTCTGGGCCGCGCTGGCGGCCGGCTGTGCCCTGACGGTCGGCCTCTATCTGACGATGATCTGGCTCGGCCCACGTCTGGGCCTTCAACTGTAGCGGCCGGATGCGGCCCCCGCCCCCTACCGCCCCCCGCGCGTCAGGGCCCGGTATTCGACCAGACGTTCCTTGTCGCGGCGCACCTGGTCGGCGACGGCGTTGTCGACGTCCAGTGAGGCGTAGCGGACCCAGTTCTCGATCCCCAGCTTGTCCTGGATGGCCGAGGTCGGGGTCTGCCAGCGGAAATAGGACAGGAAGCTGACCCCCGCGCCCAGCACGATCGCCAGCCCCTCGAGGCCGCGATAGACCATTTCCTGCGCCGTCGGCGTCGGCTGCACCAGGAAGATTCCCAGCCAGACCACGAACAGGACCGGCACCAGGAAGCGGTTGAACCAGCGCATCCAGTAGCGTTCGCGGCGCACGCGCCACAGCTCCATCTGGACGTATTTTTCCAGATATTCCATGCGCGCGCCCAGCCACATGGTCAGCCGGGTCAGATACAGGGCGCGCTGGCCCCAGGCCTTGCCGTCCTGCTGGTACTGGGTCTCGGCCTGGTCGGCCATGGCGCGGCCGCTGGTGAACAGGTTTTGCAGTTCGCGGGTGCGCTGAACGATGCCGCGCGACAGTTGGTAGGAGTCATTTTCCAGCTTGAACCGGTACTGGACGAACAGGATCGCCTGCGCCCCCCAGTACAGGCCCAGGGTCGCCAGCATGGCCCCGGCGGCCAGCAACGGCCCGGCGGTGTCCGAGCCGGTCCACTGGCTGAACCAGGTCGGGCCGATCAGGGCCAGCACCGCAAAGGCGGTCATGGCCAGCACCTGGCTCATCCGCTTGACCAGCACATGGATACGCAGGGCGTCGAAGATGCCGCGGCCATAGGTGTAGATGTCGCTGCGGATGTCGGCGTCGTTGGGGAACCGCTCCTCGATCTGGCGCGCATACAGCACGTGGAAGCGGTCCGGCTTGCTGTTGGTCTCCCAGAACGGAAAGATATCCAGCGGCTGGTTGAAATATTCGTCGATGTGCGCCGACACCAGGTCGAGGGCGACCGGATCGTGCGAGAAATATTCGCTGTCCTGTATCGGCTTCAGGATGCCGTCGGGCGAACGCGGGACGCCGGGGCTTCGCGTCGGGATGGCCGAGGGGGCGACCCGATCGGCCAGATCGGCGGCACCCGGCGGCGGGGCCATATACGGCGGGGCCGCCGGCATCGGCGGCTCGACCGGCATCGGCGGCGTCTCCGGATGGTGATCGTGATCGGACATGGCTGTCGAAACGCTCCCAGACTGCGGACCGATCCTAGGGCAGACCGGTCCACAGACCGATGATCTTCCCTCAGGACGCGAAACCGTATCCCAGCTATCGCCGTTAACCGTGCCGCCGGGCAAGTGAAGTTTCGGTCAGGCAGCGGTCGGGGAACGCCCGCGCCGCCTTCGCAACGGCGTGATGCGCGCTATAAGCGCCGGATGACACGATTTCTGCTTGTCGCCGCGGGGGGCGGACTGGGGGCCATGGCCCGCTATGGCCTGGGCCTGATTCTCGGCCGGATGACGCCCGGATCAGCCTGGCCCTGGCCGACCCTGACCGCCAACGCCCTGGGCGGTCTGGCCATGGGGCTGCTGGTCGGCTGGCTGGCGTTGCGCGCCGGGGCCGGGCAGGAGGGCATCCGCCTGTTCGCCGCCGTCGGCCTGCTGGGCGGGTTCACCACCTTTTCGGCCTTTTCGCTGGAGACGGTGCTGATGATCGAGCGCCGTCAATTCGCCATGGCCGGGGGCTATGTCGCCGCCTCGGTGGTCCTGTCGATCATCGCCCTGTTTATCGGCCTGTGGGTCGCCCGCCGCGCCTTCGGAGCCGCCCTTTGACTGACGACCCTATCCAGGACGCTGAACCCGCCGCCAAACGCGAGGTCCAGACGATCTATGTCGCCGAGGCCGAGGACGGCATCCGTCTGGACCGCTGGTTCCGCCGGCGCTGGCCGCACCTGTCCAACATCCAGGTGCAGAAGATGGCCCGCAGCGGCCAGATCCGCGTCGACGGCGGCCGGATCAAGCCCGAGGGTCGACTGACCGCCGGGGCCGCGGTGCGCGTGCCGCCGATCCCTGATGACACCTCGCGTCAGGCGGGCGACGTCCACACCCTGTCGCAACGCGACATCGATTTCGCCAAATCCCTCGTGATCTACGAGGACGACATGGTCATCGCCATCAACAAGCCGCACGGCCTGGCCGTGCAGGGCGGGACCAAGACCAGCCGCCACGTCGACCGGCTGCTGTCGGCCTGGGGCGAGGGCATGGACCGGCCGCGTCTGGTCCACCGTCTGGACCGCGACACCTCCGGCGTCCTGCTGCTGGGCAAGGGGCCCGAGGCCGCCAAACGTCTGGCCGGGGCCTTCGCCCGCCGTCAGGCGAAAAAGACCTACTGGGCCATCGTCATCGGCAATCCCAAACCGTCGGCCGGCCAGATCGACATGCCGCTGAAGAAGACCGGTATCAATGATTTCGAGATGATGCGTCCCGCCGACCGCAAGGATCCGCGCGCCGAGTCGGCCGAGACCGCCTTCGCCACCATCTCCCGCGCTGCCCATCGCGCCAGCTGGATGGCCCTGCGCCCCTTTACCGGCCGTACCCACCAGCTGCGGGCCCATATGGCCGGCATCGGCCATCCGATCCTCGGCGACCGCAAATACGGGGACGACAAGTCGAAAGAGCTGAGCGGCATCCTGAAGCTGCAACTGCACGCCCGACGGATCGAGCTGGACCATCCGTCCGGCGGCATCCTCGACATCACCGCCCCGCTGAGTCCCGAGGTGAAGGCCGGCTTCGCCCATTTCGGCTTCGACCAGCATGAAGGCGACGACGATCCGTTCGAAGGGGTGCGTCGGCAGAGATGATTGCAATATATCCGATCATCCCCGCGAAGGCGGGGACCCAGGTTTTGGCTACGGGTCCGCTGCCGGAAGACGGTGCAGCCAGAACACTCACCGTCATTGCTGCCGCTCAAGCCTGGGTCCCCGCCTTCGCGGGGGTGCACGGCTTGGGATGAGCCGCCCGCTCGCCGTCTTCGATATCGACGGGACCCTGGTGGACAGCCGGGCCTCGATCTTCCGCGCCGCCACCGAGGCCGCGCGCGATCTGGGCCTGCCGGCACCGGACTATGACCGGGTGCGCCAGATCGTCGGCTTGTCCCTGCCTAAGGCCCTGCACACCCTAGAGCCCGGCCTGACCCAGGCCGAGCTGGCTGACTTTGTCACCGCCTTCCAGCGCAGCTTCCAGCGCATGCATGCCGAACAGGTGGTCGAGCCTGTCTATGCCGGGGCCATGGACACCTTGCGCCGGCTGAAGCGCGACGGCTGGCGTCTGGCCCTGGCCACCGGCCAGAACCGGCGCGGCGTGACCCGCAATCTGGCCCGCGAGGGCTGGGCCGATCTGTTCGTCTCAAGCCACTGTGCCGAGGATGGTCCCGGCAAGCCCGACCCCGCCATGCTGATCGCTGCCATGGCCGTCAGCGGGGCCGATGCCGCCTCGACTACGATGATCGGCGACACCAGCCACGACATCGCCATGGCGCTGGGGGCCGGGGCCCATCCGCTGGGTGTCGCCTGGGGCTTCCATACGCCCGAGGAACAGCGGGCAGCCGGGGCGCATCATGTCGCCGCCGATTTCACCGATCTGGAGGCCGCGCTGGACCGGTTCGCGACCGCCGCCATGGCCGCCTGACCCGGCTCAGACCAGCAGCCACAGCGCGGCGATCAGGCCCGCCCCGCCCAGGCCGATACCGATGGCGATGACCCGCACATTCATCTGCGGCAGGGGGTTGATCGAATGGGTGTTCAGCCGCGCCGACATGGCACAGGCCCGGCGCTCGGCCATGATCACCAGAAAGATGCCCAGGGCGATGAACACGGTGGCGATCGCCTTGGCCGCCCAGGTCGGCTCCATCGCCTTGAACAGGGCGTTGAAGGCCAGGCCGATGCCGATCGCCGCCATCGCCGTCCGCGCCCAGCCGGCAAAGGTGCGTTCATTGGCCAGGGCCGTGCGATCCTCGGCCAGATCGGTGCGGTCCTCGGCCAGTGCAGTGCGGTCGGGTGTGTCGCTCATGGCGACCTAACCGGCGGGCCGGGCGGTTCGTTCCGCCGCCGACAGCCGCCCCCGGGGCTGTGAACCCTGCCGGACCGGTCTATAGAGCCCCGTATGAGCCATATCCCGCCCCTCGATCCCAATGTCGCCGCCCGCAAGGGTTTCCGTGAGTCCGAGGAGCGGCTGAAGCGGTTCTGGAAGGGTGTCGACGTCGCCGCTGAGGGGGATGGCTGGGCCGTGCGGCTGGACGGGCGGGTGCCCAAGACCCCGGCCCACGCTCGCCTGATCCTGCCGACCGAGGCCGCCGCCCGACTGGTCGCCGCCGAATGGGCCGGGCAGGGCGAGTTCCTTCATCCCGCCACCATGCCCGCCACCCGTCTGGCCTCGACCGCCATCGACCGGGTGTCGCAGGTGCGCGAGGCCGTGGCCGACGAGATCGCGGCCTTCGCCGGCTCCGACTGCCTCTGCTACCTGGCCGAACATCCGACCGCCCTGATCACCGAACAGGCCCGGGCCTGGGGGCCCTGGCGCGACTGGGCCGCCCGCACTCACGGCATTACTCTGGAGGTTGCCCAGGGCATCATCCACCGGCCCCAGGCCCCCGAGGCCATCGCCCGCACTCGCGCCCTCGCTTTGGCCCTGGATGATTTCGCCCTGACCGGCCTGGCCACGGCCACCCCCCTGCTGGGCTCGGCCGTCCTGGCCCTGGCCCTGCAGCAGGGCGAGATCGGCGGGGCGGCGGCCTTCGACCTGTCGCGCATCGACGAGATCTTCCAGGAACGCCAGTGGGGCGTCGACGCCGAGGCCGCCGAACGCACCGCCGCCCGCCGGGCCGAGGCGGTGCTGCTGGACCAGTGGTTCCGCGCCCTCAACGCCTGACTTTCCAGATGGGAAAATTATTACTTGCCAGATTGGAAAGTCATGCTACTTTCCACATCGGAAAGTGAGGAATGTCCATGACCCAAGACCCCGACGCCAAGGCTGCCCTGGCCGCGATCCACTCGGCCCGCGCGGGCGTGACGGATCAGACGTCCTATTCCGTCGTCTATGACCTGATGTACGGTGCCATCTGCGGCCTGCTGGTCGCCAGTCAGGGGCTTGAGTTGCCCTGGTCGGCGGTCTCCCTGGTCGTTGCCATGGCCGGCCTCGCCTACGCTGTCAGCTGGTGGAAGCAGCGCTACGGCTGGTGGGTCAATGGCTATTCGCCCCGGCGTGCCCGCTGGGTCGCCGTCGCCCTGACCACCGTGCTGATCGGCCTGATGTGCGTCTCGATCTGGGGCCGATATGCCGGCATCGTCTGGATGCCGCTGGCCACCGCTGCAGCCGGCTTCGTCGCCGCCGTCGTCGGCGGACGCCTGTGGATGTGGGTCTGGAAGCGCGAGCTTCAAACGGGTCCGCAATGACCCCGGCCCTCGTCTTCGACCCGGTCATCCATGCCCCGGGGCGGCTGCAGATCTGCGCCATCCTGTCCAGCCTCGACGAGGCCGAGTTCGCCCTGATCCGCGACAGCCTCAAGGTCTCGGACTCGGTCCTGTCCAAACACCTGAAACAGCTGGAGGACGTCGGCTACGTAAAACTGACCAAGACCCCGGTCGATGGCCGCCAGCGCACCTGGGCCAGCCTGACGCCCGCCGGCAAGACCGCCTTCGTCGCCCATGTCGCCGAGCTGACGCGTCTGGCCGGGATCGCCGCCGCCCCCCCTGACGCGGGAAAGGGCAGGGCGGACCGCTTGCCTCTTTCCCCGGGTCTCCTTAAGCCTCCCGCCCAGGGAGACGCCTCATGCAGACCATTCTCGACCAGCTCGAAGCCCGCCGCGCCGGCGCCAAACTCGGCGGTGGCGAAAAGCGCATCGCCGCCCAGCACGCCAAGGGCAAGCTGACCGCGCGTGAACGGATCGAGGTCCTGCTGGACGAAGACTCGTTCGAGGAAACCGACATGTTCGTCGAGCATCGCTCGCACGACTTCGGCATGCAGGACCAGCGTATCCCCGGCGACGGCGTTGTCACCGGCCGCGGCACCATCGGTGGCCGTCTGGTCTATGTCTTCTCCAAGGATTTCACCGTCTTCGGCGGCTCCCTGTCGGGGGCCCACGCGGCCAAGATCATCAAGATCCAGACCATGGCCCTGACCAATGGCGCGCCGATCATCGGCCTGTTCGACGCTGGCGGTGCCCGCATCCAGGAGGGGGTCGAATCCCTCGCCGGCTATGCCGACATCTTCCTGCAGAACACCCTGGCCAGCGGCGTCATCCCCCAGATCAGCGTCATCATGGGCCCCTGCGCCGGCGGCGACGTCTATTCGCCCGCCATCACCGACTTCATCTTCATGGTGAAGGACACGTCCTACATGTACGTCACCGGCCCCGACGTGGTGAAGACCGTCACCAATGAGGTCGTCACCCATGAGGATCTGGGCGGGGCCCGCGTCCATGCGCAGAAGTCCGGCGTCGCCGACGGGGCCTTCGAAAACGATCTGGAGGCCCTCAGCGAGGTGCGCCGCCTGATCGGCTTCCTGCCCCTGTCCAACCGTGAAAAGCCCCCGGTGCGTGAGTCCTATGACGACCCCGACCGCGACGAGGCCAGTCTCGACACCTTGACCCCGGCCAATCCGAACCAGCCCTATGACATGCACGAGCTGATCCTCAAGGTCGTGGATGAGGCCGAGTTCTTTGAGATCGCGCCGGATTTCGCCAAAAACATCATCACCGGCTTCGGCCGCCTCGACGGCCAGACCGTCGGCATCGTCGCCAACCAGCCCCAGGTTCTGGCCGGGGTGCTGGACATCGATTCCAGCCGCAAGGCCGCCCGCTTCGTGCGCTTCTGCGACGCCTTCGACATCGCCCTGGTCACCTTCGTCGACGTGCCCGGCTTCATGCCCGGCACCCGCCAGGAATACGGCGGCCTGATCAAACACGGTGCCAAGCTGCTGTTCGCCTATGCCGAGGCCACCGTGCCGAAACTGACGGTCATCACCCGCAAGGCCTATGGCGGCGCCTATGACGTGATGAGCTCCAAACACCTGCGCGGCGACGTCAACTACGCCTGGCCCAGCGCCGAGATCGCGGTCATGGGGGCCAAGGGCGCCGTCGAGATCATCTTCCGCAAGGAAGCCGGCGACCCCGAAGCCCTGGCGGCGCGCGAGGCCGAGTACAAGGAACGGTTCGCCAACCCGTTCGTCGCGGCGTCCCGTGGCTATATCGACGACGTGATCATGCCGCACGGCACCCGGCGCCGGCTGATCCGGGCGCTACGGACGCTGAAGAACAAACAGCAGAGCAATCCGTGGAAGAAGCACGATAATATTCCGCTGTAGGGGACGTGCCTGAATAAACGGTCGTCGCTCTCCCACGGCCGGGCGGGTGTCCGCAAACTGCCCCGGTATCGAGAGTGTCCCGAGATTCGCAAATTCCGCTCATCCCCGCGAAGGCGGGGACCCAGTGCTGTCGTGAGGCACGGGCGTATATCCGGCCGTGACCAGCGGGCAGGCCAAAACCTGGGTCCCCGCCTGCGCGGGGATGAGCGGGGTCAGGGTTCCAGCCCGTCGAACAGATCATCCCAGCCCGGGTTCATCGCCTCGATCAGCCGCAGCTTCCACAACCGGTTCCAGGTCTTGATCTGGCGCTCGCGACGAAAGGCGGCGTCGCGGGTGGAATGCGTCTCGAACCAGACCAGCCGGATCACGTCATAGCGGGCGGTGAAACTATTGGGCCGCATCCGGGTCCGGTGCTGCCAGGCCCGGCCGATCAGGGTGTCGGTCGACCCCGTATAGAGGGTGCCGTTGCGGCGGCTGGCCATGATGTAGGTGAAGAAGGCCATTGCTCCTCCGGCCGCTCATCCCCGCGCAGGCGGGACCCAGGTTCTGGATCACCTCGCGACCACCCGTGTGATGCCCGATCTCCAACCCACAACGCCCCTGCCTCACGACAGCACTGGGTCCCCGCCTTCGCGGGGATGAGCGGAGATTATACACCGTTGGCCATACACGAATAACGTGTATTTGGCAAAGGCTGCACCCTGTGAAGCGCGCCGGGCCCCCTGCGGGGATCAGGCCGCGGCCCGGACCTCGCTAAATCGCGTTGACCGCCCGTTTCAAACTCTCCCCGATCTCCCCCGCCTTGGCCTTCAAATCCGCATTGTCGATGGCGGCCATCGAGGCGACGGGGTCGATGGCGGCGACCTCGCTGCCGCCGGACGCCAGCGCCTGGACGATGACGTTGCACGGCAGCATCAGCCCGACCTTGTCCTCAAACCCCAGGGCCTCATGCGCCGCCTTCGGGTTGCAGGCCCCGAGGATGATGTAGGGGCGGAAATCGACACCGATCTTCTTTTTGAACGTGGCGGCAATATCGACCTCGGTGATGATGCCGAAGCCCTCGGCCTGCAGCGTCTCGCGCGTCCGGGCCACGGCCTCGTCGAACGGCAGGTCGGTGGTCTTGGTGAAGTAGTAGGTCATGGGGGGCTCCTTTACGGGGGGTAACGGACGGCGAGCGTAGCGGTTGCCCTTCAAGCCCCTCTCCCGGCGGGAGAGGGGTTGGGGAGAGGGCTTACGGTGTCACCCGGTCGCACCCTAACCCCTCACCCTTTGACGGCTTCGCGCCGCCCTTCGGGTCGCGCCGGGACGCTCGCCCCCAAAAGCTGTCGTCATCCTCCGGCGCGAAGCGACCGGGGGACCCAGCGGCGCGGTCGCGCAGCGATCGCGAAATCTGTCCCCCGCACCCTGCCAGACCGTTTCGCGCTGTCGCGCGCCGCTGGGTCCCCCGGTCTCGGCTGCGCCTTGCCGGAGGATGACGACAGCAGGGGAATGCGAGGTATTTGCCAACAATCCCCCTATCGACGC
>Ga0209512_1000899_pt1 | contig 41341 bp, 42 predicted proteins | sample frozenSSSSmetaG_FD_184142 | JGI IMG/M metagenome (GOLD analysis project Ga0209512, IMG submission 184142) | Glacier valley bacterial and archeal communities from Borup Fiord, Nunavut, Canada, to study Microbial Dark Matter (Phase II) -... | ecosystem: Environmental > Aquatic > Freshwater > Ice >...
GAACTCATCGCTTTCAGGAACTTGTGAAAATCGACTACCGTATACAGTATTGGCAAGGGCTGAAGATTCTACATGTTGATTTTGGGTGAAATTGTAAGTCAGACAAACTCCTAGGCCGGAGACAAAGCGTTTGGAACGGGTCATCGGATAGGGACGGTGGGCGCATGACTGCAACCGGGTGGGTTCCGCTTCAAAATCGCCGGTCAATGGCCGGCACGACCGAACGCCAGAGCTCCCTGGGGCCGCGCTCCCAATGCGGAAACCGGCGGGGTTTGAACGAGGCCCCGTTTACCGTAGGCTGGCAACGGCAGGTTGTTCTCCAGCAGGCGGACCATACCGATGCCAAGGAAGAAGGTTGCGATGGCGGTATCGAAAGCACCGAAAACACACACGAAGAAAAACGGATTCCAGATGAGTGGGATACCGACAAACAACGCCAGCGGAAACCAAGGGGTGCCCTTACAGCGGACGATCTGCCGGTGAGCGCGCATCGCTAGGCGGATCTGCGCGATGACGAGGAAAAACAACCCGACGTAGCCAATGGTACGGATCACGGAAACAGGTCCGCTGTGGTAATCCCCATTGGCAAGGACCGACTCACGGTGGGCTTCGAAGCCGGAGATTCCAGCGCGGGAGCCTTGTCGATAATTCATCTGCGCGGCAAGTTCCGTGGCACTGAATCCCAAGCCGTCACCCAACCACTTGTTCTTGATCCAGCGGTTGGTTAGCAGCGCTTCTTTCCAAATCTCCACACGCCATTCCGTGGAACCCGCCGCATCATCAATGTAGCGTTGCTCCCAAGTACCCGGTAAGAAAGACATCGAACGTTGGAGGTTCGGAGGCAGGGGATACAGCATGTTAACCAGAGCGATGACGGCGATTCCCGCCGCGCCCGCGACAGCCGAGATGAAAACCCCGCCCGCGCCGCTGCGGTAAGCGATTCCGCAGATCAGATTTAAACCCACAATCGCGATGCCGTTCCGGTAGCCTCCAAGCATCGCCGCGATGATAACGGTCAGGATCAGGACTGCCCAGAAAGGTTTGAAAATCGCTCTTAGTGGCGAGATGAACACTGAAATCCAGAGCGAGGCGCTGATGCCGAATTCGGTCAGCGAACCAATGCGGGTGGCGGCCTTTTCGTCCACGGTGTTTCCAAATCCCTCGTAATTCGTCTGGTCCGTCCGGTCGAAGGTAGCGCCCGTGTAAAAGCCCACGACGGGGAAGAGCCTTCCGAGTGTAGCGACTCCCAGGTTCGCGAGGCCACCGAGGATGGAGAGGCGTAAAATCCACTTGAGGTCATGCTCCTGCGCGACCAGCCCCGTTAAAATGAGCGCGGTTGCGAGGTGGATCATGAGAAGCGCGTAAGGTTTCCCCCCGACCGTATTTCCTCCGAATAGGTTCAGCCCCGTCGGATTGCGGATATAGACTTGGACCACGAAGAGGGTGATGAGAATGATCCAGCATTCCAGCTCGGTCATCGCGAACCGGTATGGCAGCCTCCGCATGAGAAACAGCAGCGTGCCGAAGCCCAAGATCAGCAGTTCTGCAATGAGCAAAGTATTCGGCTGGCCTGGCACGCGCAACTGGATCGACAGCGCCTGCATGAAAGGAAGGATCAGCCAAATCCTGCGCCCCAAAAAGAGGCAGATGGTCAGGGTCAGACCGCCGATCACCCACGCGATCGTCTCGAACTGTGCGGTCGCGGCGGAGATGCCGAGATAGAGCGCGGCGAATGTCGCGAGCACGCCGATGATCAAGGCTTTGATTTTTTGGGTGTCCATAGAAAGTTAGGAACGCGGATGGGTAAAAATTTTAGGGATGCTGCAATGTCCGAAAGTTTATTTCGATCATGCGAACCCCGGTGAAACTCTGCGGGACCGGAGGACGATAACCGGGATGAGGCATGCCCAGAGACCTGCGGCGGTAACGGAGAAAAGAGCCGATCCGTTAGGACGGGGGAAGAAGCGAGCTTCGATCCGCGATGGGGAGGAGGACGAGGGTTGGGTTATCCAGCATGCCGCATCCGGCCCGGGGCTGAAGGGTTTCCAGTCCCCACCGGTGGTTTTCCAACGCCAGCCTTCATGCCAGTTTTGGGAAATACGGACCCAAGTGCTCCCGGCAGGAACTTCGAAGCTCCGGTGATTCATGGTTTGTTCAAACGACTGCAACGGGATCGCCCGGTTGAGGGCTGCGACCGCTTGATCGCAGGTTTCCGGGACGGGGCCGATCCCCGCGGCGAGGGCGGCCGGGAGCCGTGGATTTTTGCGGATGGCATATCCGGAAATGGTTTCGGAAACCGGCCAGTCCGAGGTTCCCGCGTCGGGTGTTGAACTTTCGGGTTGCACCGAGATGCCAACCCCGGCCAAGTCCAATCGCATCGCGGAATTTTCCTTGGCGAGCGCGATCGACGTCGAGCGGTATTGAATGCTCTCGTAGGCATCGACCGACGGAATCAGATAAGCGGAAAGCAAGTTGGGAGTGGCGAAAATGTCTGCAAAAGGAACCTCGGAATTCCTCTGGAGCACCCGGTTTGAGCCTGCCGCATACCGGACTCTTTCTATCGCAGGGTGCGGCGGAAGCAGGTCGCGCGGATCGCTGAAGGTCGTCCAGAGTTGAAACAGGGTGAATAGCTCCAGCGATGTGGTTCCCAGGATCACGACATTTCCGCAGTGCGCCGTGCGAGGGAGGGAAGATAGAATCAGTCCGCCGGATCCCAGCAGCAGGAGCCCATATACCCAGGCAGTTCTGGGGTGAGTCAGGGAAAACCGATCGGTCCAGCCCCGTGCCCGCCTTGCGACCCACTCCTTGTCGCCGCCGAAGTTCGAACCCTCGCTGGAGGCGACGGATTTGGCGACGACTTGATTCTCTATTTTTTCCCTGACACTTCCTGGCAGACAGGTTCCAACCAGCAGCGCGGCCCCGATCGCGAACACGACGAGGGAAACGGTGCGGATCAGCAGCTTCGGCGACGTGTCAGGCAGCCGGGCCATCATTTCCGCCGCCATCCATGCTCCGCCAAGCAGGAACAAAAGCTGGACCCGGTGATAGAGGGGGCCGACCAACGGGGTGAGCGGGATCAGGAGGCCGGCGACGATCAACCATTTGGCCTGCCGGGGCATGGATTTGACGAACAAGCCGGCGACCGCGAGGATCATCGGGATCGTCCCGAGATAGGCGAGATTCATGAAGCCCGATTTCAGCAGCCGCCACGAATCGATGGTTTGGGGATCTCCCAGCAGCCACGGCCAAATCTGCGCCGGGATGGCCAGCAGGTTGAAAGCGGGTTGCACCGGGCCTTCCGGGTAACCAATGCCACCGCGGACGTGGCCGATGTCCACATTGGTAAGATAGGCGAGGACTTGGGGGACGATGGTGAAGGACGCCATTGCCAGCGCGAAGACGAAGGCCAGTGCCCAGCAGGCGATCACCGGCCATTGTTTGTAGCTTGTCTTGAAGTCGATCAATCCCCCTCCGGCGATGCAGCCGCAGGCAATGGCGACAAAGACCATGTGCTGCAACGAGCTGCCGAGCAGCGCCAGTGTTAGGAAAACCGGTAGCAACCATTGCCGCAGGTCGGCATTCCGCCACGACAATCCGGCGGCGGATGACCACAGCACCCACGGCATCCAGCAAAACGAACTCAACGCCCAGCGGTGATAGATCCAGATGATGAACTGGCTGTTCCCCATGTAGGCGATGGCACCCAGCACGCAGGCCAGCCAAGGGAGGCCGCGGCTTCGGAGAAAGACCAGCATGCCCATCCCGGCGATCAGGAATTCCGCGAGGATTCCTAGGTTCCAGGCTTGGTCGAATCGCAGGAAACGATGCAGTTGCATCGTCCACGAACCCGGCAGGGCCATCGTGTTTCCGGCGAGGCTCGACCCACCCATGGAGTAGGGGTTCCAGCCGATGTATCCATCCTCGCGCAGCGATTTTTCCGCGTGGATCCGATACGGGAGGTATTGGGTGACCGCGTCGGTGGGATTGTGGTTGTGAGGTTTGGAGCCGTGGGCGTTCTCCTCCCAAGGTGCTAGCAAGGTGGTCGTGATATCCAGCGGGGCGAGGATTTTTCCTCTGAACAACGCGGGTGAAAACGCGATGACAGCTGCTCCGAAAATCACGAGTGCCGCCAGTAAGGCGGGCGGGATTTTTAAAAAGCGGTTCATCAAAGATAGTGGGCGCGAGATAAGGGAAATTTTCCCGCGATTCGATATAGGTGCCTGCGGCAATCGATGATCAATATTTCAGGATGCACCAGATTGCCCGGACGCCATCCTTCCAGCCGATCTTCTTTCCTTCTTCGTATGTCCGGCCGTAGTAGGAAATGGAAACCTCATAAATCGGCACCTTCATTTTCGCGACTTTGGCGGTGATTTCCGGTTCGAACCCGAAGCGGTTCTCTTGAATCACAATCTGCTTGAGAACCGTAAGGCGGAAAACCTTGTAGCACGTTTCCATGTCCGTGAGGTTCAGGTTGGTGAACATGTTGGACATCAGCGTGAGCATCCGGTTTCCCACGTAGTGCCAGAAATAGAGGACGCGGTGCATTCCCGATCCGAGGAAACGGGATCCGAAAACCACGTCGGCGCGCCCGGTGAGGATTGGCATCAGCAGTTTCGGGTATTCGTCGGGATCATACTCCAGATCGGCATCCTGGATGAGCACGATGCCGGAGGTGACGTGTTGGAATCCCGAACGCAATGCGGCGCCTTTTCCTTGGTTTACCTCGTGGCGGAAAATGCGGATTCTGCCATCGGTTTTCGCGAGAGCCTGCATCGTGTCCCATGTTCCATCCGTGGAGTGGTCGTCCACCATCACCAGCTCCCCGACTTCGGGCCGGGCCAGCACCTTTTCGACGATGAGATGGAGCGTCTTTTCCTCGTTATAAACCGGGATCACGACGCCAAGGCAAAGGGCGGGGATTTCAGCGTGTGCCATACAATTGAATTTCGACGATTGTCGTCCGGGAATTCGACATTCCGCGTGAACCGAGCTTGCAAAAGCCTGCGGTGGAAACACGCTGCCGCCCTTGGTTGCGGCCCGTTTGGAGCCGGAAACCTTGATGGAATATAAAGCTCGGAGCGGGACTGGAGAGAGACCTGCGGCTGCAATTGTGGTTTCGGGGTTTCATTGTTCAAGAAAAAATGAACAGGAAAGCGGTGCGGGAAAAAACTGATGGGAGCGGCGTTGCGGGCAGATCCGGCCTTGCCAAGTAGTCCGGTAAACGAGAGCTTGCGCCGCGGATGGACATGCTACGAAGACTTCTGGTGCTCCGGCAGGTGCAGATCGCGCTGGCTTGCCTCGCGGGGAGTGGCATCGCCGCCTCAGTGATCGCCTGGAAAATGGGCGTGGATGTGGACAGCCTGAAAGGAATGTGGACCGCAGTAGAAGGGTTTTTGAAACAAAATCCTTGGGCGTTGTTTCTGGCGTTGGTCATTTTGCCCGGTCTGCCGATTCCGACGAGTGTCCTGCTGCTGACGGCGGGTGTGGTCTGGAAAGAACATCCGATCATGGCTTGCCTGTTGTGCCTGTTGGCGCTGGCGCTGAATCTGAGCTGGACCTACTGGCTGGCGGCGGTCCCGGCGCGGCGAATGGTGGAGAAAATTCTCGCGGCCACGGCGATTCAAATCCCCGACCTGCCGCGAGGCGATCATTTGAAACTGATCCTGGTCATGCGGCTGACGCCGGGCATTCCGCTCTTTTTCCAGAACTACCTGCTGGGATTCCTGCGGGCACCGTTCTGGCTTTATCTGCCGATATCGATTCTGTGCACCGGCATTATTGGCTGCGGAGTGGTTCTCAGCGGAGCCGGACTGGCGGACGGAAAGTTGAAATGGGCGATCACCGGGGTGTCGCTGATCGTGTTAGGCGGTGTGCTCACTCACCTGATCCGGGGCTGGCTCGGGAAAAAAAAGCGGCTGGCGGGAGAGGTTTGAGGGAAAGCAGGCTGGAATTTCACCCATCTGATTATCCGCCCGCGCTTCTTCCGCATTTTGAAAAATGAAAATGGGGCAACGCGCGAACGGCCACCCCATTTCCGGATTCAAGGTTTTATGATTCCACTTCAGATGATCATCCCTGCGGCCACAGTTTCGTTCGTGCCGGGGTCGATGAGGATGAAGGAACCGGTGATCCGGTTGCGGCGGTAGGAATCGTGGATGAGCGGCACGGCGGTGCGCAGCGAGATGCGGCCGATGTCGTTCATGCTGAAGCCGTTGACGCCTTCGATCTTGTGAAGAGTGTTGATGTCCACGTGGTATTTCACCTCCTGGATGATCGCCTTGGTTTCCTGCGTGGTGTGGCGGATGACCAGCTTGGCTTTCGGCGGCATCGGCTTGCTGGAGAACCAGCAGATCATCGCCTCGATGTCCTGTTCGACGCGTGGCGGATTGTTGGATTTCACCAGCGTGTCGCCACGAGAAATGTCGATTTCTTCGGTGAGCGTGATGCAGACGGACTGCGGCGCGAAGGCCTCCTCCTGCTCGCCGTCCGGGCTGTGGATCGCCTTCACGCGGGTGGTGAAACCGGAGGGAAGCACGGTAACCTCGTCGCCAGGTTTGAAAACACCACCTGCCACACGGCCGGCGTAGCCGCGGAAATCATGCCACTCGTCGCTCATCGGGCGGATCACCCATTGCACCGGGAAACGGGCGTCCACGTGGTTTTCCTCACCGCCGACATAGACGTTTTCGAGGTGATAGAGGAAGGTCGGGCCCTGATACCAAGGCATGTGCTCGGACTTGTCCACGACGTTGTCGCCGTTGAGCGCAGAGATCGGGATGTCGGTGATTTCGACGATGTTGTCGAGGCGCGAGGCGAAGTCGCGGAAATCCTGGACGATCTTGCGATAAACCTCCTCGGAATAATCGACGAGGTCCATCTTGTTGACGGCGACGACGAGGTGCTGGATGCGCAGCAGGTTCGCGATGAAACTGTGGCGCTTCGTCTGTTCGATGACCCCCTTGCGGGCGTCGATGAGGATGATCGCGAGGTTTGCCGTCGATGCACCGGTCACCATGTTGCGGGTGTACTGGGTGTGGCCCGGTGTGTCGGCGATGATGAACTTGCGCTTCGGCGTGGCGAAATAGCGGTAGGCGACGTCGATGGTGATGCCCTGCTCGCGTTCGGCCTTGAGTCCGTCGGTTAGGAGAGCCAGGTTGACGTTTTCGTCACCGCGGCGGCGGGAGGATTCCTCCATGGCTTCGAGTTGGTCCTCGAAGATGGATTTGGAATCATAAAGAAGACGCCCGATGAGGGTGGATTTGCCGTCATCGACGGAGCCGGCTGTGGTGAAGCGGAGTAGGTCCATGTTAGATAAATGCTGGTAAAAAGAGGAGAAGGATGTTACTGGAAATCACCTGGATACAAGGTCGAGTGCGGCCTTCCACTCGGTTTCGAGGTGGAGCTTTTTTACTGCGGCCTCGAGCAGTTCATGATCAAGATTCTGTTGTTCGATGATGCCCGCGATGTCGCGGAGGTGGCGCTGGTGGTTGGATTCCCGGTAAAATCCCAGTTTGTGAATGATGACGTATTCCGGAGGAGCGATTCTGATAGCGCAGGTGGCGGTCCGGGTGTGACGGACGTTTTCAAGAGCCCAAGACAGATAGGGGTGGTTGCGGGAGAGATAGATATCCGCTTTCAGGCCGGTGCCGTGGTGAATGATGTTGAAATGGCCGTTGGCCTCACGCCGGGACTCGATGGCGATGACGTCGGTTGGCGGAAGATAAAAGTCTTCCTCGGGGAACATTTTTGAAATCTGTTGGATCTGGCTGGCGTCCGGCAGGACAACGAGATCAATGTCCAATGTATTCCGTGGTTCACCATAGATGGAACTCGCAACCGAACCGGTGATCATATAGGTGATCCCGGCGGCTTCAAGCGGAGCCACAAACAGAGTGATGAAATCAGGGTCTTGCATGGAGCCAGATGCGGGCAAGCTTGGTTTCGATTTCCTCGCTGCTGTCCTGAGGGAATCGAAGACGGAGTCCGGTTCGTTTGAAATCCCTCGTTTGTTTGACCGTGGCGGCCAGAAGTTGATATTTTTCCGAGAGGTTCATGGCCTTCCAGATCGCCGTCTGTTTGGGGTCGGGAAGGGACATGAAAGTATGGAGTTGGTATGGATAGCGCGGTGTATGTGAAAGAACAGGCGGGAATGCCTGCGTCACTTCAGAAGTAACCTTCCTTCTTGCGGTCTTCCATGGCGGTTTCGGAGCGCTTGTCGTCGGAGCGGGTGCCGCGCTCGGTCTGGCGGGCGGCGGCGACTTCGGCGATGACTTCGTCCAGATCCGAGGCAGTGGATTCGACGGCACCGGTGCAGGTCGCATCGCCGATGGTGCGGAAGCGGATCACCTTGCGCTCGACGGGTTCGTGATCCTGCGGTTTCAGGAATTCGGTGACACCCAGCAAAGAGCCGTTGCGCTCGAAGACGTCGCGCTCATGGGCGAAGTAAATCGATGGCAACGGGATTTTCTCACGCTTGATATACATCCAGATGTCCATCTCCGTGAAATTCGAGAGCGGGAAAATACGGAAATGCTCACCCGGATTCTTGCGGCCGTTGAAAAGGTTCCACAGCTCGGGGCGCTGGTTTTTCGGATCCCACTGGCCGAAGTCGTCGCGGTGGGAGAAAAATCGCTCCTTCGCGCGGGCCTTTTCCTCATCGCGGCGGCCTCCGCCGAGGCAGGCGTCGTATTGGAATTTCTCGATGGTATCGAGCAACGTGACGGTCTGCAGCTTGTTGCGGGAAGCGTTCGGACCTTTTTCCTCAACCACGCGGCCGGTGTCGATCGACTCCTGCACCGAGCCCACCACCAGCGTCGCGCGGATCAGGTCCACGAACTCATCGCGGTAAGTCATGGTTTCGACAAAATTGTGTCCCGTGTCGATGTGGACGAGGGGAAACGGCATGCGCGCCGGCCAGAACGCCTTGCGGGCGAGCCAGGCCATGACGATCGAATCCTTGCCACCGGAAAAAAGCAGGGCCGGATTTTCAAACTGGGCGGCTGTCTCGCGAAGAATGAAGATGGCTTCGGCTTCGAGTTGGTCGAGGTGGCTGAGGTGATAGTTGGGCATGAGAAAGGAAAAACGGGACGGCGAAATAGAGCGGCGTCAGAGCTGGGTCAAGAATTAATTATTATCTTGGGTGAAATAGTAATGATTTGCGCAAAGTGCGTAACGTCAGAAGTAAACCGGATTTCCGAGTCAACTCCGAGGCCTTCAAAGCGGGCGCTGGACCGCGATTTTTTCGCGGATCGCTTCGAGCAGTTCAAAGGCGGCGTCCTCGATGGTCGTCGTTTCAGTGTCGAGGATCAGATCCGCATTTTGAGGTGGTTCGAACGATCCGTCCTTGCCCGTGAAATGGGCGATTTCGCCGCGCGCGGCCTTGGCGTAGAGGCCTTTGACGTCACGTTTTTCGCAAGCCTCGTAGCTCGCCTTCACATAAACTTCGAAAAGATCTTTCCCGAGCAAGCCACGAGCCATGTCCCGCAGTTCGCCCCTTGGCGTGATGGCGGAGACGAAGGTGATGATGCCTTGTGAAACGAAGATTTTCGCGACTTCGGAAACCCGGCGAATATTTTCCATCCGGTCCTGATCGGTGAATCCGAGATTAGAATTCAGCCCGGTGCGCAGGTTGTCGCCGTCGAGAATCGTGGTGAAACGCCCCTGCTGGTGAAGCACCCGCTCCGCTGCGTTGGCGATGGTGGATTTCCCCGATCCGGATAGCCCGCACAGCCAGACGACGATGCCGCGCTGGCCGAGAAGGTTCTCTTTGTCCTGACGATGGAGGAAGCGGTGGAATTCGGGGTGAATGTTCATGAGGTAAGGTCTGGGATGCTAAAAAAGAATAGCAGACAAGGAACAGCAAAGACTGAAAAATTTCACAAGTCTCCGCGTTTTCTCCAACCCTCCGGCATTTTCCCATCAATCTCCTTTCCCGATGACAAACGCCTCGAAGCCATGAGCCTTCAAAGCGGCGGCGGGCAGGATGGCGCGGCCGTCGAAAACGAAGGCCGGTTTGAGCATCAGATCGTAGATCCGCGGCAGGTCGAGCGTGCGGAATTCGTCCCACTCGGTCAGCGTGGCGAGCGCGTGCGCTCCCTTGACGGCGGTGTAAGGATCCGGAGCGATCTCAATGTTGAAATTGATGATGTCCTGCGGGACGCCGACTTCAAGAAGGTCGCGATGGATGGTTTCCTTTTCCACCTGCGGATCGTAGATGACGACGTGGGCGTTCTCAGCGACAAGATCGCGGACAATGTTGATGGCGGCTGACTCGCGGGTGTCGTTGGTGTCCTTTTTGAACGCAAAACCGAGGATGGCGATGCGCTTGCCGTTGACGGTGTTATAAAGCGTGCGGACGATCTTCTCAACGAAGCGGGATTTCTGCCAGTCGTTCATCGTGACAACGGAGCGCCAGTAGGCGGCGGCTTCCGGTAGCTTGAACGACTCGCACAGATAGACGAGATTGAGGATGTCCTTCTGGAAACAGGAACCGCCGAAGCCGACGGAGGATTTGAGGAACTTCGGCCCGATCCGGGAGTCGCTGCCGATGGCTCGGGCCACTTCATCCACATCGGCACCAGTGGCCTCGCAAAGCGCGGAAATCGAGTTGATAGATGAAATCCGTTGCGCGAGGAAAGCGTTCGCCACCAGCTTGGACAGCTCCGAGGACCAGAGGTTGGTGGTGATGATTCTTTCGCGTGGCACCCAGTTCGCGTAAACGGAGACCAGCGCTTCGAGCGCGCCCTGACCTTCGGGAGTGCTCTCGCCACCGATGAGGATGCGATCGGGGTTCTCCATATCGGCGACGGCGGTGCCTTCCGCTAGAAACTCGGGATTGGACAGGACCTGGAAAGTGGCATCACTGATAGAGTTCGCCGTCAGGATCGATTGGATCGCGGTAGCAGTCTTCACCGGGATGGTGGATTTCTCGACGATGATTTTGTTGCCTTCGGAAACCTCGGCGATCAAACGCGCGGCGGACTCGATGTAGCGGAGATCGGCAGCGCGGCCCGCGCCGATGCCGTAGGACTTGGTAGGAGTGCCGACGCACACGAAAATCAAATCGGCGGCGGCGATGGCGGGCTTGATGTCGGTGGTGAAATGCAGGTTCTTGTCTCGGGCTGATTCGACAACTTCCTGCAGGCCGGGTTCATACACCGGGAGGTTGTCGGAATTCCATGCGTCGATGCGCGCTTGGTTGAAATCGCAGACGGTGACCTGGATGTGCGGGCACTTGGCGGCGATCATGGCCATGGTTGGGCCGCCGACGTAACCGGCGCCGAGGCAGCAGATGTTCTTGATGGTGTATGGCATAGGTTTGGTTCGGGGGGGCAGTTAGTTTTTAATCCGGTCGCGGACAAGATGATAGAGGAAAAGCGAGTTGTAGGTGAAATAGCGTTTGAAAAGCCGGCGTGGCTCCATCGCGAGGCGGTAGGCCCACTCGCAGCCGAGACGCTGGACGGCGGCCGGAGCCTGGCGGACTTCTCCGGCGTGAAAGGCGAATGCGGCCCCGATGCCGAAATAAACGCCCGGTGGCAGGCGGTCCTTGTGGTTGGCGATCCAGTGTTCCTGTTTCGGGCAACCCAGGCCCACCCAGATCAGGTTCGCACCGGAACCGCGGATTTTCCCGCAGATTGTTTCGAACTCATTTTCCTGCCACTCGCCGAACGGCGGTGAATGGGTTGCTGCGACCGTTGCGCCGGGAAATTGTTCGGAAAACACCGTGGTGAGTTTGTCCAGCGTGGCTTGTCTGCCGCCTAGCAGAAAGTGGCTGAACTGTGGCTTTCCATCGGTGGCCTTGAGGGTCTCCAGCATCAGCGTCGGCCCGTAAACCCGGTCGGTCAGCTTTTCGTCAGCAGTGACCTGCGAGTTGATCACCCACACGAGCGGCATGCCGTCCGGGCAGATCAGGTCGAAACGGCGCATCGCCTCGGCAAAGGATTCGTTCACCCTCGCCAGCGCGGCAACGTGGGTGTTCGCCGCTTCGACGGCGTAGGCATGATCACGTCGCGCGGCGTGTTCGAGAATCCATCCAACGGCACCCGCGTAGGTGGTTGCTGCGACGGGCAGGCCGATGACGGACACGGTTTTCAAAACATCAGATTCGGCAGAACGGTTCGATCACCCGCAGATCGGAGTGTGAGGAAAGCGCCTTTTCGCGGCCGGTCGCATCATCAAACAGATAGAGCACGTAGCCACCGTGGCCGCCGCCGCAGTATTTGCGGGCGATCGCGCCTTCGATCTCCGGCAGCGCGTCCATCCCTTCGGCGAGCTGTGCCTCGTGATAGAGCCGCACACCTTCCGCGAGGTGTTGGATGTCGGCGTTGAACACTCCCTGGCGGGCGATCCGGCTACTTTGGGCGATCCGGTCGTAGTCGCGGGCATTTCCGGCGACGGCGGGCGTGTCGTGAGAGCTGCCGGTCCAGTAAACCGCCATTCGTCCTACTAGAAAATCGCCGTTGTGTTTGAAATCGAGCACCGGCTTTTCTCCCGAGCGCCAGACGCAGAGCCCGGTCTCGCGGATGACCGCCGGATCCTGCCAGCCCACGCCGAGATCGGCCTCCGAGTCCACGCCATCCCGGCCGTTCAACAGCGCCCACGCGCCGCTGCCGCCGAGACCGGCTTGTTTTTCAAAGGGCCACTCACGCAGGGAAACGAGCGGGGAAATCGCGCAATTCACAATGAATTCTCCAGTCCGCGAGAAGCGCGGAACATCCAGCCAGCCGCCGGCGAAATCCACCCGCAGCGGAGCTTCCGTCGGCGCCTGCACCCAGCGCACGATCGAGCTGGTGGATACCGGCTCGAACCGCGGCGGTGTCTTCGGCAGCACGGTGTATTGCGCGCCGACTTGCTCGCAGAGCCCGCGTTTGATGTCGCCGTATTTGTCGTCCTCCGTGACGATGAGGAAATCCGGGCGGATGCGCAGGAAATCCTCTTCGAAATCGACGCCTTCCTTGTGTCCCTGTGTCACGATCACCTCATCGATCATCCGCAGACCCTGCAAGAGGGCGCGTTTGTGATCGTCCGGAATGGAAGGTTTCCGGCGCTTGTGATGCCACAGCACCTCCGCCGAAGCGAAGGAAACAATCAGATAGTCCCCCAGCGCGCGCGCCTCCTCGAAGAACTGGAGGTGACCGGCGTGGAGGATGTCGTAGCATCCGGAAACGAAGACTTTTTTCATGGAGAGCTTTTTAGGGGGGGGTGAATGAGCGCATTTCGCCTCAGATTGTTCCCGTTTTTGCAGCAAGGGAAGCTGGCGTGAGTTCTTCGCCTTCTCCGTCTTCGAGACGTGCCAATGCGGTGGTCAATCGCTGGGTGTTTGCAGGGGATCGGAGGAGGTAAATCGTTTCGAGAAGGCCTTCCCATTCTAGGGCAGGCACAAGCATGACCGATTCATGACCATTGCGCTCGATCATCACTGGCTCCCGTGTGGAAACAGTTTGCTCCCAAACGCTGGGGAAGCGGTCGTTTGCTTCATTGTAGGAAATAGTAGTCACGATAGAATAACGTCAAAAGCGCTGGAACCGGCCAGCAATTGAAAGGAAAATGCTCATGAAATTGAGGAGCTTATGGTCGCTTCCCATCAGTGATTTGTTCGGCTCTTGTCATGCTTAATGCTCCTGCCACAAACCATAAAACGATCATTACTGGGATGGAATACAAAAGAGCTAGAAAATCGAAATGCCCGCCTGGGCCCAGGCGATAACAAAACAAATAAATGAAGTATGCGAAATAAATGGCAGTGGAAAAGAAAAGAGCCATCTGTGTATTAGAGCCAGACAATACTTTGGACATGGCTAGAGTGACAAAAAGCGGCGAAATCAGAATTAGTCCAAAAACAAGTCCCGCGATAGGATTGAATAGCCCGTTACACACGACTCCGACCCCAGCAATGATTGCGATTAGAGTGGTGGTAAACGTTACTTTCTTCATTTTGCCGAACAATTGAAACAGGCGGTCAGTCCCTTGGTAATCATTCCTTGGAGACCGAAACGTGGTGGCCGTGCGATTCGAGGATCGCGTGGCGGCGGGCGACATCAAGGTCGTGAGCGACCATCTCGGCGCACATCTCTTCCACGGTGATTTCCGGAACCCAGCCGAGCTTTTCCTTGGCCTTGGTCGGATCGCCTAACAATGTTTCGACCTCCGCTGGGCGGAAATAGCGCGGATCGACCTTCACGATCACGTCGCCGACGGATACCGAGGGTGCGATCGCCTTGTCCACTGAGGTGACCGTGGCGATTTCGTTCACGCCCTCGCCCGAGAACGCGAGCTCGATGCCAGCTTCCTTCGCCGAGAGTCTGACGAATTCGCGCACGGAAATTTGCTTGCCGGTCGCGATGACAAAATCATCCGCGGTTTCCTGTTGGAGCATCATCCACTGCATGCGGACGTAGTCTTTGGCGTGGCCCCAGTCGCGCAACGAGTCGATGTTTCCAAGGAACAGGCAGGACTCCAGACCTTGTGCGATGTTCGCGATGGCGCGGGTGATCTTGCGCGTCACGAAAGTTTCTCCGCGACGCGGGGACTCGTGGTTGAAGAGGATGCCGTTGCACGCATACATGCCGTAGGCCTCGCGGTAGTTCACCGTGATCCAGTAGGCATACATTTTTGCCACGGCGTAGGGCGAACGCGGGTGGAACGGCGTGGTTTCCTTCTGCGGGATTTCCTGAACGAGACCGTAGAGCTCGGAGGTGGATGCCTGATAGAACCGGCAGGTTTTCTCCATGCCGAGGAAACGGATCGCTTCGAGCAAACGCAGCGTGCCGATCGCATCGACGTCCGCAGTGTATTCCGGTGCCTCGAAGGAAACGGCGACGTGCGACTGCGCGCCCAAGTTGTAAACCTCGTCCGGCTTCACCTCGCTGAGAATGCGCGTCAGGTTCGACGAATCTGTCAGATCACCGTAGTGCAGGCGGAAACGCGAGTTCGCCACGTGCGGATCTTCGTAGATGTGATCGACACGCTGGGTGTTGAACAATGAGGCGCGGCGCTTGATGCCGTGGACTTCATAACCCTTTTCGAGCAGGAACTCGGCGAGGTAGGAACCGTCTTGTCCGGTGATGCCGGTGATGAGGGCGCGTTTCATGTTTTCGTGGGGAGGGAGTGGTGGTTGTGTGATTTTTCAAAGGCGGGCTGCGCCAGAGGAGAGGGTGGTGAGGAAATCCTGATAGGCGGCGGCGAGGCCGTCGCGGAAGCTGACGACAGGCGACCAGCCGCTGGATTTGATGAGTGAAATGTCTAAGAGCTTGCGCGGCGTTCCGTCCGGTTTGGTGGGATCGGTGAGGATCTCGCCCTTGAAGCCGACGGTCCCGGCGACGAGCGAGGCGAGTTGCAAAATCGTCACGTCCTCGCCGACGCCGACGTTCACCCAGTCCGGCGGCGAATCGAGCGAGAGCAGATGGAAACAGGCGGCCGCGAGGTCGTCCACATGCAGGAACTCGCGGCAGGGCGTACCGGTGCCCCAGATGGTAACGGTGGCCGCATTGCTTTCCTTCGCTTCGTGGAAACGCCGGATGAGCGCGGGGATGACGTGCGAGTTTTCCGGGTGATAGTTGTCACCGGGGCCGTAGAGATTGGTCGGCATCGCACTGTGATAGGTGATGCCATGCTGGGCGCGGTAGTGCTGGCAGAGTTTCAGCCCCGCGATTTTCGCGATGGCGTAGGCCTCGTTGGTGATCTCCAGCGGGCTGGTGAGAAGGCAGTCCTCCGGCATCGGCTGCGGCGCCATTTTTGGATAGATGCACGATGAGCCGAGGAAAAGCACGCGCGGCACGTCCGCCCGGCGGCTGCCTTCGACGAGGTTCGCGGCGATGGTGAGGTTTTCGTAGATGAAATCCGCCGGATACGTCGAGTTCGCGTGGATGCCGCCGACTTTGGCTGCGGCGATGATCACGATGTCCGGTTTCTCTTCAGCGAGGAAATCGAAAACGGCTTCCTGGCTCAGCAGATCGAGCTGGTCACGGGTGGCGGTGACGATCTGATAGCCGCCGAGTTTCGCGGCCTCGCGCATGAGCGCGGAGCCGACCATGCCGCGGTGGCCTGCGATGAATAGTTTTTTCATGAATTCGATCCGTATAGGGTGATGAGTTTGTCCGCTTCGGCAAGGGCCATGCCGGTCACCTGGTCCATGTTGTAGTAGCGGTAGGTGGCGAGCCGGCCGATGAAACTGGTGTTTTTCTCCATAGCTGCGAGGTACGCATATTGCTGATAGGCGGTGCGGGCGTGCGGGGCGGGGATGGGGTAAAATGGCTCGTCGTCCGGCGTCCAGTCTTTGGGAAACTCGCGGACGATGGTGGTCGCGTCGGTTTGCTGGCCGGTGGCGTGTTTGATTTCCACGATGCGCGTGAACGGCACGTCGGCACCCGGATAGTTCACCTGCATCGCGGGTTGCCAAAAACCGGGCTTTCCGGAAACCGCCTCGCGCTCGCGCAGTTGCTCGGATGAAAACGACTCGTGCTCGAAACGCAGCGATCGATAAGGAAGGGGACCGAAACGACGGTCATAGAACTCATCCACCGCGCCAGTGAAGATGAGGTGCTTGTGCTTCCAGCGCGCGCGGGCCTCCTTGAAATCGACGCCGAGGTGCAGCTCCACGCCGGGCGAGGCATTGAGCATGGTTTCAAACATCGCGGTGTAGCCGTGTTTCGGCAGCGCCTGGAAATTTTCCGATAGATAGCGGTTGTCGCGGTTCGTGCGGATCGGGATGCGGCCGCAGACGGAGGCGTCAAGTTCGCGCGGGTGGGCCTTCCATTGCTTGAGCGTGTAGCCTTTGAAAAACAGTTCGTAGAGCTCGCGGCCGACCTGCGAGATGATGACTTCCTCGGAGTTTTTCGGCTCCGCGATCGGGATCCGGTTCTGTCCCAGCCACGTGGTGAACTCGGCCTCTGTGGCTTCCCCGCCGATCAGCTCCTCGAACGTGTTCAGGTTGATCGGGAAACTCCAGTAGCGTCCGCGGGCGTGGCTTTTGATCGTGTAATCGACGGCATGCCACTCGGTGAAAGCGGATAGATAATCGACGATGCGCGGAGAGTTCGTCCGGAAATAGTGGGGGCCGTAGTGATGGACGCGCACGCCGGCCGTATCGATGCTGTCATGGGCATTTCCTCCCAGGTGGCTGCGTCGGTCCACGACCACGCACTTCCATCCGGCTGCGGACAGACGCTCGGCGATGACGAGGCCGGAGAAACCGGCGCCGATGATCAGGAAATCGGTGGAGGCGTCGGATTCCAAAGATGTCTGGGGGGAAGTGGCTGGACCGGCACGCTGCCGCCCGTGGTCGCTCCCGCCGTGATGGAGGGAAACCAGATGTGAGCAAACGTGCTTGTCGGGGAGGGCGTCATTTTTCGGGATTAACCCGGGCCATAGACGGCCATTGGCCTTGATAGATCAATCAGAAACGGGTCACGTGATCGCGTAGCAGGTGGGTGGAAGTCACGGGGTCGGCCGCCTTGGGAGGAGGATCGAAAACAGATCCATGTCCACCGCCTGGGGCTGGCCGAGGAACTCGAGCAGGATCTTCACCCGTTCGGATGCGGAAGGAACGGCGACCACCGTGCCGCGCATGCCTTGGAGCGGGCCATGGGCGATTTCCACCTCGTCGCCGAGCTCGATAGTGGGGCTGACGTTGAAAATTTCCTCGGTGGGTCCCTGACGCGAGCGGACTTCCTGTTTCAGAGTTTCCACAAACGAATCAGGCACGGCGGGAATGCCGGAACCGAAGCGCACCAGCCCGCGCACTCCCTGGCAGAAAGTGACGGCGCGCTCCATTTCGGCGATGCTGAACTTCGCCAGCACGTAGCCGGGGAAAAGCGGCTCCACCCACCAGATCTTCCCGCGCCGCGTGGCCTTGCGGTAGCGCAGGCGGGGGCAGAAAACGTCAACTCCCTCGATGACTCGCAGGTGTTCGGCGGCGATGTGCTCGCGCTTCGTCTGGCAGCGGACGCAGAACCACTCGCGCAGGCTTGGATCTTTTTTGGTCATTGTCCGAGGATCTTTTGAAGGATGGGCAGCACCTTGCCGCTGCTCCGCATCCAGGTTTCGAGACGCTCGATGCGCTCGCCGAGAAATTCCCTGCGCGTGGCGTCGTCGATCTCCTGCGCGGTTTCCGCCAAGCGGCTGATCTTGGTTTTCCCGCTCTCCAGATGGGGGCGGACTTGCTCGCGGATGAAGCCGCCGACGAGGCGCTTGAGCTCGATGGCCGGCTCGTAATACGTCCGCCGCTCGGCTCCGGCCTCGGCTTCGCGCACCGCGCCAAGGCTCTTGAGCGCGCGCAGACCCTGGCTGGCGGAACCCTTGCTGATTCGCAGGCGCAGCACCAGATCGTCCAGCGAGAGGGGATTTTGGGAAATGAACAGCAGCCCGTAGATTTCCCCGATCGACCGGGGCAGCCCCAGCACCTTCACTCCATCGACGAATACCGCCACGACCTGACGCTCCAGCGGGTCGAGTTCGTGTTGATCTCCGTCAAGAAGATGGGGCATGTGCCGCACTATAAGGAAACGGGCCGGTTGTTCAAACTTTTTTGAACAAACCAGCCGGACGCGGTGGCGGGGTGGGTTTGGAAACGGTGGAATCTCATTTCCTGCCGATGAAATCTTGATTCGCGGTCCGGATGCTGCTGGGTTTCACGGCATGCGCATCTTGATCACCGGCGGAGCGGGATTTCTGGGGTCCCACCTTTGTGAACGGCTTCTTCGGGAGGGCAACGAGGTGATCTGTCTCGATAATTTCTACACCGGACGGAAGCGGAACATCGCCCACCTGCTGGAAAATCCCTACTTTGAGCTCGTCCGCCACGACGTCACCGAGCCTTTCAAATACGAGGTGGACCAAATTTACAACCTCGCCTGCCCGGCCTCGCCGCCGCACTACCAGCACAACCCGATCAAGACCACCAAGACTTCGGTCATGGGCGCGATCCATTGCCTCGGGCTGGCGAAACGGCTTGGTGCACGCGTTTTCCAAGCCTCCACCTCCGAAGTTTACGGCGATCCGGACGTTCACCCGCAGCCGGAATCCTACTGGGGCAGCGTGAATCCGATCGGCATCCGCTCCTGCTATGACGAGGGAAAACGCTGCGCGGAAACCCTGTTTTTCGACTACCACCGTCAGAACAAGGTCGATATCCGCGTCGTGCGGATTTTCAACACCTACGGCCCGCGCATGCTGCCGGACGACGGCCGTGTCGTTTCCAATTTCATCGTCCAGGCGCTCCAAGGCAAGGACCTCACCATCTACGGCGACGGCACCCAGACCCGCTCGTTCTGTTATGTGGACGACCTCATCGACGGCTTCATCCGACTGATGAACCATCCGTCACTGACAGGCCCGGTCAACATCGGCAACCCCGGCGAGTTCACCATGCTCCAGCTTGCCGAACTCGTTTTGAAAAAAGTCGGAGGACCCTCCAAAATCACCCATCTGCCGCTTCCCGGTGATGATCCGAAGCAGCGCCGCCCGGACATCACGCTGGCCCGGAAAGAGCTCGGTTGGGAACCCGCGATCTCGCTCGACAAGGGTCTCGACTCGACGATCGGCTACTTCCGGAAGCTTCTCGCGGAAGGTTAAGCAGACACAATCGGGTTAATTCGTTTTTTGATAATCAGATGCAAAGGGGGGCGTATCCGAGCGCCGAATGCATCGCCTTGTTCTGTCGCTTTATTTGATTCTGGCCATTCTGCCTGCCCGTGCCGACGAGCGCGCGCTGGCGGTTTCATGGATCTGGAAAAGTACACCGCCAGGTGCGACCGAGCGCGTGTTTTTCCGCCGCGAGTTCCAACTTCCTCCGGATGTCGCCAGCGCGGTCGTCACCGTGTCTTGCGACAACTGGCAACGTCTGTTTGTGAACGGTCACGACATGGGCAAGGGCACTGATTGGCACAGCCCCAGCACCTACAACGTGCTGGCGCAGCTCAAGCCCGGCACCCGCAACGTGATCGCGGTGGAAGGTCGCAACGAGGGCGGAGTCGCGGGTATGGCGCTCAGTTTCCGCGCGACCTTGAAGGATGGGAAAAAACTGCACGTCGCCTCCGATGGAAACTGGCTGTGTGAAAACGAAGCTCCCGAAGGTTGGCAGGACCTTGATTTTCCATCCACCTCGTGGGCAAAAGCTGTGGTGCTTGCGAAAGTGGGGGATCCGCCGTGGGGCGATGTCATGAAATTGGAATCCTCCGAGCCGGCTGCCGTGCAGGACAAGAGCGGCTCCTTTAGTCTGGCGCCTGTTACCGACACCGAGGAAGCACACGTCAAACTCCCGGCCGCGCCGCCAACATCGCCGACACCATCCTCGATCCCAGCAAGGTGATTTCCAACCTATACGCCTTCGACCAGATCAGCCGCAAGGATGGTACCGACATCAGTGGCAAGATCATCGAGCAGAAGGATGAAAAATGGATCGTCGCTACCAATCCCTTCGACCGCAGTCAGACCATCGAGATCGAGCGCAACGACTTCAAGGGCATGAAACCCTCACCCGTTTCCCCGATGCCGCCCGCCCTCATCAACCGCCTCAATCCAGAGGAACTCAAGGACCTGCTGGCTTACCTGCTGGGAAAATGAATCAAGGAGCGCGGGCACTCCCCCCTTCGACGTTTGTGAGGTCAATGCTTGTTAGCCGGACCCGGAGACGACCCCATGGAATCTCACTGTGTTTCCCTGTCGGATTCAAGCATAGGCGAGGTTCTTGAATCCATCCCAGTTGTCGCGGATGAAAACGATGTCCATCTGCCACAACGTCGAGTCAACCTTGCGGTGCAGCAAATCCACCATATCCACACAGCGGAATCCCTTCCTGGCCAGCATGGCGCAGAGTTCCCAGAAGAGCACGGCCTCACCCGTGATCTGAAAATTATAGGCCTCGATGATCAACACCGAGCATTGCTCCAAGGCTCCGACCGCCCCGGCCAGAATGCTGGGTTCAAAGCCATGAGTATCAAGTTTGAGGAGAAAAGGCCCTTTCAGTGAATGCTCCTGAACCGACCGGTCGATTGTCGTCATAGGGACTTGGATCATGTGTTGGCCAGCTACGCTGCTTAGGGCTCCTCCAAAAGGATCTTCCGCCTGGAAATAAGTCATGCCGTCAGTGGATCCCACAGCCTTCTTGATCAGGGTTACATTCTTTGCGCTTTTGCTTTTAAACGCGTCGAGTTCCGGCTCGTGCACCGGCTGGGGTTCAAAAAGCACATAATCTGTCGCTGCGATGTAGCGCATGCATTGGCTGGACCAGCAACCGTTGGAGGCCCCGACATCAAGCACGGTTTTGATTGGAATTCCACTGCCTCCCAACCACTCCAGCGCACCATTCATCGTCGCCCGGACAGGCCGTGCGGGCGCCGGATTTTTTGGGGGCTCCGGGCTATTTTGGACTACCCGGCTTTTCTTGGATACCTGTTTCTCTTGAGGTTTCCGGACTTCGATTTTTTTCAACGCCCAGCCGGTTTTCCGGATCCCGTGGTTAATTAGCTTTCTCAAAGATTTCATGAAGTTTTGTGGAGGACGGTTCATCCCGTCTAGGAATAAGTTAGGATTAACTGGCGAGGTGTGCCTGGATTCTCATTGTTGCAAAGACAATGCCGCAAACAATCTTCCTACGTAGGATGAAAAGCCTAAACGCATCGCTATGCTAGTCAAACACAAAGCGCTGCCGTAGCGCGTGCCATTCAGGCCTGATCAACCGCCTCAAGCCGGACGTGCTGTGTAAGCGCGAATTGCATCTGAGAATTTTCCGCAGAGAAATGAGAATTTTGTCCTTTTCTGGCTGATGAAAGCCTCTTGGGAAACTTCATTCCTTTAGCTTTTTTACTTGGTTTTCACGCGGTTTTTTCTATGCTGCCTACAGCGCTGGATGTCCTTTATTTGATGCTCCAGGCCGCGCCGCAAGTGAGCTTTTAGCCGATGCTGCAATTGTCCTGCAAGCCCGCCGCAGCCGCGTAAACGATCCGGATCCCGGCCGCTCGGGCGGGGTGCAGCGCCGAGGATGGCCCATCGGCCGCCACGATCACCCTCGCCGTGAGCAGCCGCTTCCAATCCGAAAGATAGTCCAGTATCCCCGCCCGGTCCCGCTCTAAGTCCGCGCTCAGGGCGGCCGACTTCGGCAGCATGTAACCCACCTCCAGCGCATCCAGCACGCGCCGGATCTCAGCTCTCCGCGAGTCCGCGAACACGAATACCGGCGCTCCCAACGGCGCGTGATAGGCCGCCATCATGGCCAGCCGCCAGGCATCGGCCGCCGGGTTGCGGTGGAATCTCGCCGCCAGTGCCACCGTGCAGCCTGGCTGCGGAGTTCCTGCCATCGCCTGCATGATCCGGGCGTAGGCGGCATCAGCGGTCGCACGCTCGCCCGCCGCGTCCCAGCGCTCACAGCCCAGCCCGTCCCATACCGTCGCAGGCCACGGCACCGCGCCTGGCGTGAATTCCACCCCGTCGATCCCCTCCGGGAAAACTTCCCGCCAATCCACCGGGCAATGCTCATTCACGAACCAGGGAAATTCCACCGCCGCAGCCCGGCTCAATCCGTTCGCCAGCGCCGCCACCCGGTTGCCCAGGCCTTCGTTGCAATGCACCGCGCTCATTTGTCGCGCGGCATTACCCTCACTCTCGCCATCGGTGGTGGTCGGTGCACAGCATTCCATGCTGCCGAGGTGGCTCCCAAATGGCGGAGGTTTGGAAGAGGCTCCGCGTAGGTGCCGCCGAGATCTATTTTTTGGAGATGGATTGCGGCTTTGAACAGTGCCGCTTCGTCGTCCGCTTTGTCCCGCTGGAGAGTATACCGCGTGCTCCAGGCCTCGCAGAGCTGCCGTGCCGTCGCTAGATCCCCGGCGACGACGACCGTGGACGCCATAAATACCATCGCGTCAAATGGAGGCGGAAAAAAGCCAGTGATCCGCGCCGCGATCTGGCCGGGCTCCAGCGCCGGTGGCGGCACGAATGGCCCGGTCGCGAGGCAGTCGCAATCCAAAAACATAACCGGGCCGGGGATGTCCTCCGCGAACTCTCCGAAGCGGGTTTTCAGCCGCTGCCCGCACTCGCCCGCCCGCCCCGCGATGATCCGTAACGGTGGCCAGCCGTGCTCGGCCATTGACTCGGCCATCGCCCGCGCCATACCGAGGTGCCGTTCGCCTGTCGCGGCGGTTAGGATTTGCATGTTAAACACCGACTTACGGCGGAGTCACGTAATCCGGGCCGCCCACCTCCGGATGCACCCAGCTCACTCTGACGATTGTTACATCCTCATCTGCCGGGTAGCCATCCGGTTTAGTGTCAAGGTGAGCGACGCCTCGTAGGAAATAAATTTTATTTATGGGTTCCAGATCGGCCTCGTATTTGACGGCACCCTCCTCGCCTGGGCCGCCGCCGTAGCTGGCGATGCCCCCGTTCCAGACCTCCAGGATGAACGTGTCCCCACGGGGCTGCGCGACGTGGAAGATCGGCCCACCGCTCTGGAACGGCTTGGCCACCAAATCGTCACCCACCATTTCGAACTCCGCGATTTTGTAGTAGAATTCCCCATCTAATGCATCAGATCCCGGCTTGTTAAATTTCGAAACTTTACCCTTCACGTCTTTTTCGATCGTGACCGCGGTCGGAACACCGTGTGTTTCGGTCACCACCTTGCAGAACAGCGCGTCAGCCACGGTCACAGAGTGAGTCGGAGCCGGGGAGTCCTCCATGCCAGTGGGCATCCAGTATTTCGAGACCGGGGAGGCATCCTTTTTTGGGTTGAGAAAATGCACGTAGCCCGGCTTCACCGTCGCCTTCCAGGCCCCTTCAACCTTTGCCAGCGTCGTCGCAAATTGGGAATTATCCTCCACCGGCGGCGAGTCGAAGGTCGTCTCCGGCACATCGTAGGGCGTGATCGTGTCCCCTTGCGCGCTGGGCTTTTGGTCAGCGCCAAGCCGATTAGACTTCCGTTCCCCTATACTCCACCACGTCGCGGGCCGGAATCTCAGTATCCGCTGAAGCTCGATGAAATCCTGCGGTGCCAAGTGCGGTGCCGGTCCGAAGCTGATGGTGATCTTCCCGCTATCCACGTCCCAGTCCGTCGAGTGTACCGCCGCTATCATGGTTGCCCACTCGGCATCGCCGCCTGTCAGATTTACTTTGTTGCCCAGGAATGGCAGCGCTGGCAGATTCTTCGCCGTGATGGTTACACTACCTTGATAGAGGATACCGTTGAGGATTGCATCATACACGTCTTGCGCCACTCCGCTCGGCACGTCATCTGCGGCCACCCATTGGCTGATCCCCTTGTAGGTTTTCGTGATCGCGTTCGTCGCCACCACGGTGAGGCCGCAGTTTCCATCCTTGTCTTTCGGCACGCTGTCAAAGTCCTTTTTCTGGGCGGCGGATGGTGGAGTGGCCCCAGGGGTGAGCAGCAGGTTGAATTTGAGGTGGACCTTTCCGACCTTGCGCCGCATCCACTCGGCCACGTTCCCGCGCACGAGCTCGTTGGGCAGATGCGCCAGAGTCGTCCCCTTGAGCCGTGATGCTTGGCCGCTGATTTGGGGTGCTTGCTCCTCCTCGTCAGTGATGACTTTCCTGACGAGGCCTGTCGCCGCCCATCCCGCATCCGGGAGGCTGGCGAGCTGGGGAAATTTCAGCTTCAGATAGTCATGTAATTCCTCGTTCGTCGCCGGCAGTTTCCGCGCCTGCACCTGGCTTTTTTGAATCTGCATGCTCATGCCTGCTAGCGGAATCGTCGCTTGGATCAGCCGCGGGCCGCCGTCCGGAGCACCGGCCGGATATTTGTCGATTTTCACGTTGCGATAGACCTCGTCTTCGATGGTCGTCGCGAATTCGTAAATTACCCGCACGCCGCTCGGGATCAGGTCGTCCCGCTTCACGCATTCGAAGCTTTCCACTTCCACGCTGCCGTCCACTGGGAAGGATCTCGGCGTCATTTCCGCCACCGGCGTCACATTGATGGTCGGCGTGGCCGTCGCGTGGTCGATCCACGGTATCCAGTCCGGATGCAGCTTCAGCACCGTCTGGATCAGCTCCGCACACATCTGGTTTTCGATCTCCGCCGGAATCATCAGCTCGCCTGTTGGGAAGCTGCCGAGCTGGAGGTTCACGCCCTGGCCGATGGCATACGTCAGGATGTTTTTCACCTGCGCGCCCACCGTGATTCGTTCATAGTCCGCGCCAATCAGGCCGAGTCCCAGCACCGCACGCGGCAGCATCACGCTGCTGGTGCCCAGTCCCCATGTCTCCTGATAGACCGTCGTTTCCAGCTGCGCCCATGCATCTTCGATTACATATTGATGCCCCTCGGAAGCACCGTCGCCATGCTTCGGCACAGAGGTGACCTGGCCGGTGAAATACGGGATCGTGACCCCGTCTTCCACCCGGCTCAGCGTCACGGGCTCGCGCTCTGTGAAGAGCTGGGCAGCATCGAAGTCACAGCCGAGTTCCAGGGTGACGGAACTCACCGCCTGCACCCGCATGCTGCACGCCACCACGGACAGACCAAGGTCCTCCAATTTCACCCCGTTGATTTTCCAGTTCACTGCCATGATTACCGTCCGTTCCGGTTGTTTTTGATCTGCCCCTTGATGACCTCGATCTGCTTTGCCTGCCCGTCCAGAGAGGAGAGCAGTTTTTGCAGCGCCGCCACCATGGACGCGCCGAGTTCACCTTGCTTTTCCTTCACCAGATCGCCGAGCTTTTGAATCTCCGCCGCATTGGTCCCATCCGATAGCTCCTTGCCGATTTTCGCGAGAGTTTCGTTGCCGCTCTTGAGCCCCTGGTTCCGGGCCTGGAGTCCGCCCTGCCTGGCATTTGCATTCAGCCCGGACTCAGCTGCATCCCTCTTGTTTTCCAGATCTTCACCACGCCCCTTCCGCTTTTCATCATCGGCTTTTTTGTCCTCGTCTAGTTTTTTAGCCGCTTTTTCAGCCTCCGCCTTCCTCACTGCGGCGTCGGTTGTCACACTCCTGGCATCGCGGCCGGATGCATATTGTTGGATGATCGCGGGGGCTTGGATATTCTGGATTTCCTCCGCTTTTCGGCCTGCGTCCCGAGCGCTCCGCGCCCGGTCCTCCGCTTCCTTTTTCTTCGCGGCGGCGGCGGCTTGGGTTTCGCTGGCGCGCTTGATTTCATCTTCGATATCACCGCCGGATAGCCTCGCCCGATCGGCTGTCGTCACTGAGTTGGATTTCGCTTCGGTAGCCTCGCGCTGTTTCTTCAAACCCTCATACTGAGCCTTGAGTTTCGCTTGATCTTCTGGGCTGTAGCGTTCGCTCGCCGCCGCGAATTGGATCGTCCGAGCGTCATTTTCAGCGGCCACCTGAACAGGTAAGGCTTCCTTAGCCTTGTCCGCAGCCGCTACGTTTCTTGTGAGTTCCACTTTCTCCGTTTCCAGTGCACGTTTCCGAGAGCTGGCGGCCACTTCATCTTCTTTGGCGCGGAGTCCGTCCTCCATGGCCAGATCCTGCTTCTGTTTCTCGGTTCGCCTCTTGTCCGCTAGATCATCCAGTTTTTCTTGAGCCTGCGCTTTTATATCATCCTCCCGGATGGCGGCGGTTTCGCGAATTTTGTCGGCGTCGCTCTTTTTGGGGTCGGCTTGGATCTTCGCGATTTCAGCTTCGCGTTGCGCGGAATCCACACCAAGCTGAGCGGTGCGTCGCAGAGTTAGAAGCTCCACATTCCGTGTCAGAATCACGTTTTGGTCTCGGTAGGCCTGATCCTCGTCATCGAGCGCATCCAGCCACTCCTGTAATTCCGCAGCCGACTTTCGAGCCGCGATCTCGCCGGCGGCCTCTTGCAGTTTTTTGAGTTTGGGTGCTGCATCATCCGCCTTATCACCGGCGGATTCCGCCGCGTCTCCCATTTTGAAGAGCGCACCAGCGAGCGGAAACGCAATCGCCGAAATCGTGCCGAGCAAGATCCCCCAGGGTCCAAATCCGCTCAATAGTTGAGGTGCCTGCTGGCCGAGGGATACCATCGCCGATGTTCCGGCTCCGATCTGCACTGCCACGTCTTGCACTTGGTATCCGACATTCCTCCAGCCGGTGCCCATTTGCACTCCGGCTTGCGTTATCTTTGTCGCCGCCGCCGCTGCCGCCGCTGCCGATCTCTCGATTCTGACCTGCGCCGCCTCTTCCATCGCGGCCGCATTGTGAGCAAGCACGGCCATCCGTGCCGCCTCTTGTTCCGCCCTGTATGACGCGCCGGGATCGTCAAAGCGGACGCCTTTCGTTCGATCTTCCATCTGCTGTTGCAGCGTCTTGTGCGCCTCAACCGCCGCCTCCGCTGGTTTCCGCACTTCCGCTGCCGCCTGGTCACCGCCAGTCGCCAAGATCTTGATCTCGATGTTTTTTCCTTCCGCCATAAATCAGAGCCTGAGAATCAGGAGTGGGTGATAGAAGCGGGCCGGGTTTGAGGCCACGGCCCGCCGTGCGGTTACTTTCTCAATGCCGCCACTGCCGCTTTGATCTTGGCGACGTTTTCGGTGCCCAGCGCGGCGGCAATATCCGCTGCCGAAATGGCCGGAGTTACCACGTTGCCTTTGGCGTCCTTGCGTTCGGGTTGCCCTTTTTCCAGCATTTCTGAGACACGATAGACCGTGTTGTTGATCTGCGAGACGATTTGATCGGCCACCTGCACCGGGGCTTGCTTTGCCGCCGACGCGGCGGGCAGCTCAAGGACCGGTTCGGGGCGTGTTGGCGGAGTCGCCGGGCCTTGTGCGAAAGCAAGCGGGGCGGCGAGGATGGCGAATAGTGTAATAAGTGTTTTCATATCAGTATTTGGTTTGGTTTCTCAGAGGCGATTAGTTAGGGATGATGATTAGAGCCCGTTGATCGTTTCACCGACCGTGGCAGACCATCGGATTTCGGTAGCTGCTGTGCCAGTTGCCATTAGGGTGATGAGATTGGTTGATGGCGTGATGGCGAGGGTGTAGGCGGCATTACCGACAAGCGGCTCAATGGCGTTGGTAGCGGCGATGGTGACTGCCCCCGAATCATCAACCGTGAGCGTCACGGCCCTGTGGATGCGGGCAAAATCGCTGCCATCGGCTTTACGGGCGAGCATTACAATGTCCAGATGGGCGATGCATGAGCTGGGGAGCACATAAGGCGATCCGTCTTGGAGTCCCAGCGCAAGCGGTGTGTCGTCGGTAGTGGTCCCGCCCACCGTCGCGATTTGGCGGCCTGAGTTGCTGTTGTAGCCTGCATGAGCGTGGGAGTAGCTGAGTCGCGCGGTGGCCCCGCTGTCGGCGTGGCCGCTAGTGGCGTTGTTGATACCGCTGCTGTCAGCGTGGCCGTATTGGCCGGAGTTGATACCGCTGCTGTCAGCATGGCCTTGGTAGCCGGAGTTTTGACCTACGCTATCGGCGTGGCCTTGTTCGGCGGTGTTGGTGGCGTTGCTGTCAGCATGGCCGCGTAAGCCGCTGTTTTGACCTACGCTGTCGGCGTGGCCTTGTTCGGCGGTGTTGGTGCCGAGGCTATCAGCATGGCCTTGATAACCAGAGTTTGTGCCGTAGCTATCAGCGTGGCCGTATTGGCCGGAGTTGTTACCGGTGCTGTCGGCGTGACCTTGGCTGCCGGAGTTTTGACCGAGGCTATCAGCATGTCCGTAGGTGCCGGAGTTGTTACCGGTGCTATCGGCGTGGCCATAGGTGCCGGAGTTGTTGCCGTTGCTGTCCGCGTGGCCTTGATCGGCAGTGTTGATACCGTAGCTATCGGCATGGCCGCTGGCGGCGGAGTTTTGACCGGTGCTGTCGGCGTGGCCTTGGTAGCCGGAGTTTTGACCTACGCTATCGGCGTGGCCGTTGGCACCGGAGTTGATGCCGGCGCTGTCGGCGTGCCCGCCATTACCGGAGTTGATGCCGACGCTGTCGGCGTGGCCGTTGGTGCCGGAGTTGATGGAGCCGCTATCGGCGTGTGCGTCATCGGCAGTGTTGGTGCCGGAGCTATCGGCGTGGCCGCGTAAGCCGGAGTTGGTGCCGGTGCTGTCGTGCCAGCCTAACGTGTCCCAGCCGTGCAGTCCGTTGGACAATGATCCGGTGCCATCACCGGGGATGGAGTCGGTGGGAGTGAGGAGAGACGTGGCCGACACGTTTGCGACAAGGCTTGTTTTGTTGACCGGCGTTAGCACCCCGTCAGCGTCCCACGCCATCACGTAGTCATTGCCGGGGGCGGGCATGGTGAAAATACTGGCCCCCGTTTCGGTGGCACCGATCGCGGTGCGAAAGGCTGACTGGTTTGAAATGCCCGCGCCGTTACCCGAGACGGTGCCGCCAGTGGAGGCACCGGGGGCGGGAGGCGCTGCGCACAATGGCAGCGAGGCGGCGAGGAGCGAGAGGAGCGAGAGGAGGATGATGTGTTTCATGGTGATTTCGATAGGTTGGAAATTTCAGGGAAGAGGATGGAAAGTGATCTGTTCGGATCCAGCCGCGCCGGTCAGACGCAAGACTTGATAGATTGACTGCGTATTGTTCCAGAAAGCGGCCTCGAATCCTCCGGATCCGTCCGGAACAACCTGGAAACCCGAATCGACGGTAGGACCGGTCGGCAGGTACCGCGCGTCCGCCTGTTCCAGCGTGATTAACGTGCCGGGGTTCTCAGGTGGCGGATCTTCGGCGACGTTGTTGTCCTCGTGCAGGAAAAAGTTACCCGCCGCCAGCGTGACCTCTTTGCCGGAAATCATGATCGCCGTCGCCACCAGCCAGAGTGTGCGGCGGGCACCTTGCGGATCGAGGTTCATTTCCGCATTTGAGAAATCAAAGGCCGCATGCGCCTTCGTGCCATCCGCCCAGGTCTCCGCGTCCAGCGTGAGGTCCAGATCCTCGGCGGCGATGGTTTGGTCTGCCAGAGTGCCGCTGGTGGTCTGCGAGGGTTGCAGCTTGAGGTTGATGCTCTGGACGTTGGATAGATCGTAAAGCTCGCCCTGCGGCGTGAAGAATCCGAACTCGAAGCGGGTGGCATTCCCGCGCACGGTCTCCGGCGTCTGCGAGGTGCGCTGATCTTGTAAGGTGGCGGGGAACGGGCTGCCGATGGCGGATGCGCAGCGGACAAGACGGTTAGATAGGAGTGGCATGGTAAGAAGTGGATGGTTGAAAGTTGATGGTGTTCACGCGGGCTCCCCCACCGGCGGCGAGGATTTGATCAGTCCGCCGGTGACGGTGTAGCTGAGATCCACGGACACGCCTGTCACGGCGCGGGTGGGAGGTTGGACGACGGCACCGGCCATGTAGCGCCGCGAGACGCCGCCGCCGGGTTGCGGGCTTTCGAAAATCAGTGTGCCAGAGCGGGGATGCGAGGCGTCGTAATCCAGCGACCACAGCTCCGCTCCCACCGCCGTGGCGAACTTGCGCGTGGTCCCGAAACTGATGGTGGTTTGTAGGTTCTTGCGGTCCAGCACTTCCACGGCCGCTGCCCTCACCCTGCTGATCGTCTGCACCGCAATTGCAGGCGTCAGGCGGAAGCCGGATACCGACGAGAATTCGCGCTCATTCACTGCCGGTTGCCCGGCCAGCCAATAAGTCATCCCTCCCGTTCTCAGTGCCACGCGCATGTTCTATTTTCTGTTGCTTCGAGGTTCGATGTTGGACGTTCAGCTTGGATTGGAGTCTCAGTCTTTTCTTTCTATCAACCGTCAACTCTCAACCCTCGACTGCTTCAAGCGGTCACCGCGATGCTGAAAAGCGGATCCAGTGCCCCGGCCGTCACTGTCCGCGTCGCAATCCACTCGCACGAGCCGAGACGTTTCTTATCCGAGCTGTAGGCGAACTGGGCATCTGCCAGTGAGGCGTTCTTCACCGTCGCCGTGACAGCGGCGGATGCGATCACCAGATCCGCACCACCGGCCGCGAGTGAGCTGCCCAGCGCCACGGCCGGCATCAGCTTCGCCATCGCCTGTGCCATCGTCGGGCCGACCGGGATCGCCTTCGCGGAAACATCCAGCCCTTGCAAGCTCATGTCCACCGTGCCGAGGCCGTCCACTTCCTGTTCTTTCAGCTTGAGCGAAAATGCGATTTCCCAGCCCGCTTCCGTCTGGAACGAGCTCCACGGTGCCGATCCGCCCCAAACCGTGGTGAAGGCACTGGTCGGGATATCGCTAACGGCGAATCCCGCATCCCCCGGATAGGCGGCGGCGGCGATGGTGTAATACGCAGCCGCATTCGCCGGATCGGTGGACTTTGCGAGCAGGCCGGTGAATTTTACGTTGCCGGAAATCGTCTTGCTCACCCCGAGGCGCAGATTCGGCATCTGGGTGAGAGAGGCGTTGTGGATCGTTAGTTTCACGCCGTCCACACCCCACACCACCAGCGCACGATCCGCCGCACCGTAGATGCTCGTGCCGATGTTCGTGCCCGCGTAGGGCCAGAGCACTGCCGCAAGACCGGCGGTGAACCGGCCTTCCGGCTCGAAGGTCACCTCGATCATCCTGCTGGAAAACCGCTCGTCCACTTTTCCAAAGCGGGAGGTCTCCACCGGGAAGCGCTTGTTTTTCGGCGCGACCGTTACGTCGCCCTTGCTCCAGAAGGATTGGCCGGCGAACTGCACGATGCAGGGTCCGGTGATGATGGTGGTTCTGTCGATGCCTGGCATGGTCGTGTTCTAGTTGATGGTTGTTAGTTGATGAGTTTTTTAAAGAGAGATGGGGAGTAAAGATCTTCAGTTTGATATTTCATTTTCATGCGGTTGCTTTGAATTGCAGCACGTCCCCCGGATTCAGCCCGGCCTTGAACGCCGCCGTCCTAACCACCGTCCCGGCAGGCAGAGTGATCGGCACCGTGTAGCCGATGGTGCCCGCGCCGCCCTGCGTCGGGAAGCTGCCGTCCGTCGTGTAGTAGATGGTCGCTCCCACCGTGCCGCACGTCAGGACGTATTTCCCGGACACCACGGACGCCTGCACGCCCAGCGGCTTCACCGCCGGATCCAGGCCGATCTCGAAAACATTCAGTGTGACCAGGTAGGACACATAGCCCTTCTTCACCTTCATCTTCTTCGCCGGGTCTTTCTCCGCGTAAAGGATCACATCCCCTAACGATTGCCGGTGCAGGGCACCGATCACGCGCAGAGCGCCCTTCGCCGCGCTGATGCCGGTGCCACTCTTCACATCCCGGTTCATCAGCACCTGCTCGATGACTTGGATCTCGATCTGAAAATTCATCACTGGCCCCGGCAGGTTCTTTTCCGCACTCACCACTTCCGGCGCGAAGATGACGACGGCCAGACCGATCTTCCCCTTAGGGTCGATCAGCGTTTGCAGTTTCCGCTGCACTTCCGTCTCGATGTCCCCCTCGTCATCCCGCAGGACGGTCACGGTGGACAGCGACGGCACGCCGCCCAGGAGCGAGAACACGTCGGCATGCAGCCGGTCGATGATTCCATCGTTCATGCCGGGCCTCCGTTTCCGCTAGTGATCAGCGCATCGAGATATTCCTCGGCGGCGATTCCTGAAATTTCTCCCAGCTCTTCAAACGGGATGAGTGATGGATCTTCCGGGATGTTCGCTTCCGTCACCAGAATGTATTTCACATCCAGATCCTGCGTCCCGCGTCCGGTGGTTTTCTGTGCCAACACCGGCTGATGCTTCGGTCCCACGCGGGCAAAAAACAAATCATCGAACTCGCCGGCACGCTTGCCGTAGGAATCCTCCGCCACGGCGATGGTCAGATAGTATTTACCCGCACCCGGCTTCACTATCACCGGTCCGAAGGCCGCTGCCAGCCGTGAGGCCCGTGGCACTAACAAAGACGCGCCGGAATCATCGCTCTGGCTCTCGATCTGTTCATAGGCTTTCGCCAGGTGACCGGTCGGCTCCGCACCCAGCCGCGTGGCAGAGGCGTGTTGCCCGGCCGCGATCACCGAGCCCGTTTCCTTGATCCAGTTCTCCGCCGCTCCGGCGATGGCCGCGTGCAGCACCGCAGGCTTGGACAGCTCCTCGCCGATGGCGCGCAGATCCGCGCTCGCGAGATCCGAAAAATCAATCTGCACGGCGATGGCACTCATGCTGCAACACCTCCGTTTTTCGCAGCATAGGCATCCGCCGCGCGTTTCACCGCCTTGTCCATCAGCGCCTTCTTCCGCGCATCCCGTGCCGCCTGGCGATCGCTGAACGTCGCCTTGCCATCCGGTGCCACGGTCGCGCCCGTCGCCTCTTCGAACCGCTTAACGATTTTTGGATCCACTTTCTTGAGAGACATCACCGGCGTCGGCAGCGGCAGCGTTCCCGCCATCACCTTTGGCCGCTCCATGCCCGAGTGAAATTGCCGGATCGATTGCCCGTCCGGGCCGGTCACCCCGAGCTGCACGCAAGTGGCTAACGAAACCTCGCGCCATCCCATTCCCGAATTGAAAGCGAACGGCGGATGATCCACATCCAGCGCATCGGAGAAGTTGCCCGTCGCGCCCAGCTCGCCCCACACCGGATCACCCTTCAGCGCGATCATCCGGCGTGACACAGACATTCCTGTCTGTTCTTCACCGGGGCCGAAAAGCTGCCCGCCAGCGATCGTCCACCGCGAGCGAGGATCCGCCTTGGTCGGCGCGCTGCCGTCCCAATTCCGCGGCGCGGTAACCTCGAAAACGCGCACCAGTTCCCACGCCGGGAAAGCCGCCAGCCTCGCCGCCTCATGGCCGCGATATTGCTGGCCCGCGCCCTGCATGAGCTGCCGCTGCGTCCGCACGATGAGATCCAACCGGCGGAACGATGACAAATCCTGAAGCGTGCCTTTCAGCGCCGGTGGCACCGCGCCAGGCGGCGTGTCCGGAAACCCGCCTTTCGGGGTGTAGCGCAAAGCCCTTAGTGTTTCCAACAGAGTCACACGGGCAGTCGCTTCGTTCATCTCGCCGTTAGCGATCGCATCCGCCACTTCCTTGATCTTGGAAACAAAAATCGCATTCGCGCCGTGCGCACAAAACACCGCCCGGTTCAGCACCCCGCTGCCCAGCTCCCGCAAGCCCGCCGTGTCCAGCGTCGTCGGCATCAGCCTCCGCTCGCGTGCCAGGCGGAACGCGTCGAAGATCGGATTTGGATCGGGAGTTGGCATGAGGAGTCGCGACATTCCTGTCGCGGGTTTGGTTAGTTCAGATGAAAATGGTTTCCCCTTCGGTGATGGCGATGGCCGTCTGATCGAACTCCACGCGGATTTCCGTCAGCTCCAAGATCAGGCGCGGAATCATTCCCGCCTCGATCTCGAAAACCCAAGCAGCGTTCTGCCAAGTCGCATCCCCAGGAGATGGCGAAAAGAAATGGATCCGCGCGGCCTGGACGTTGATAAGCGCGGACACACGGAAAATGAACTGCGACCAGCGGACCTGCGTCAGCTTGTCGTCGGAATTCCCGATCTGGATGGTGAGTGTTTTCATTAGAGACCCCGTTGGGTGTCGCGGGTAAAAAGTCTTTGTTTTGGGGCGCTGCCTTCGATTTGCTGGCTGACGCCACTGTCATCCGTCGCGCCTTCAGGCTGCTCGATCTGCACGCGGCCGTCAGACACCCGCTCGAAGAACCGCAGCGCATTCGCCGCCGCCTTGGCCCGCGCGTCGCTCACTTCCAGATCCAGCCGCGTCAGCAGCTCCACACGGATTAGGTGCAGGGCGGAAAGATGAGTGCGCTCCGGGAGAGTGACTCCCGCCGCCAGCTTGTTAGCCTTATTGTCTCCGATGTAGCCACGGCATTGGTTCACGACGGTGGTGAGCACATCCAGCATCACGTCCTGCGTTCCAGCTGCCGCCACTCGCTCGTAGGCCAGCTTCTCCGGCTCGTTCAGCACGCCCAGCACATCGGTTCCTGTCAGTTCTCTCCACATAAGTCCTATATCTCCTATTCGTCCTAGCGGTTCCCGGTGACGCGGCGGATGATGCAATGCCATCCGCCGCGCGGACCGGAGTCCGTTAGCCCCTATGGGGTGATTCGTTCAGCTCACCGTGAACTTGCGGATGCCCAGCGTGCTGGTGATCTTCGTGAGTTCGTAATGCTCGACGACGATTTCATACAGCTTCGCGCTGATCTGCCGCTCATACACGCGCACCTTTTCGCCACCTTCGCAGGGGCTGAGGAAGCGCTTGATGTTCGAAGGATCTTCGGCATCCATGCCGTCCATCGCCAGGAACATCAGCACGAGGTTAGAGACCACCTCGGCCTTGGCACCGCCGGTGCTGTAACGCTCCTTGGAAACGAGCACCTTGTCCACGCCGATGAGGCCCGCCACCTGCTCCGGGGTCATCCCGGCACTGGCGAATCCGCCTGCGGTGTTTTGCGCACGGTGCGCAAGCATGCGCTTGCTCCACGAGGTGTCACCATAGCCCACGCGGTTCATGCGCACGCCGGAGGCAGTGGAGCCGGTGATCAGATCGCTGATGACGTCCTGATCCGGGTCCTTGCCAGCGGTGGTGTCCCACGTTTTCGCGGTGTTAGTCGCCGCCGCACTGAGCAGGGCGATGGCACGGCGCAGCGAGTTCCGGCGGAGGCGGCGGAGCAGCTTCCCGGTGTAGAACTCACGCCAGTTCTGACGGTCTGCCACTTCGTCGAGATCCACGCAGATCTTGAGTCCGCGGTTCTCCGTTTTTGCCACCGTTTTCCCGGAGGTGTATTCCACGCTGCCGAAGTCGCCCTTGATCGCACGCAGGTCGTTATCCTCGGTGTAAAATTCCTCGGCGTTCGTATCCTCACGGTATTCGAATTTGCGGGGAACCATCACCTCGGGGGCGAAGAACTGGAGCGTGGCCTCGATGTCGTTAGAATCCCGCCAGCCCACCGCGTAACCGGTGAGAGGTTCGGAAAAGTAAGACTCGGTGAAGAGCGAGGCATTGGCGGCCACGACGCGGTCGTGCTGGAATCCGCCATCGTCCGGCGGTGCGTATGCGGCGAGAGCCATGGCTCCCAGATAGGCGTTCGCGCTGATGCGGCGGCCCGTGATGATCGGTTGTTTGCTTTTCATGATCTTGTTTCGATTGTAGCGGCTGTCTGCGACCGCCGCTGATAGAGGTTATGGGTTGACGGTGGGGAACCGTGGGATCACCGCCACTTGCTCACCGTCCGCAGCGGCGGAGCAGTAAGGAGCCGTCTTGCCTACCCAGAAAGCGCCGGAGACCACCGCATCGGTGATCTTGCCGCCCGCCGTGGCATAGACGTTGGTGTTTTCCGCAATGGCCTTGCTGGCGATCATCTTCACCGTACCACGAATGGCACCGAGGAGATGAAATGCCGCATAGTCACCGCTTGCCGGTTCATCGGCACATGGTCCCAGCGGGATGAGTGATGCCGTGCAGAGGATGGCGGAGCCGGAGGCCGTGCCCTTCGCTCCCAGCAGGTAGCGGGTGGCGAAGGCGGCTTCGGTGATCAGAGTCACCTTACCATCTTCCAGCAGCTTGTCCGTCGCGCTATTCGTCGCCACGCCCTTGAGTTTCAAGCTCCACTCCCGCGCCATGACAGCGAGGACCGGAAGCACCAATAGGAGTGCCAGGATTACCCCGGCGATCAGTTGTAGTTTCATGTCTTTTTTTTCTTTGTTGGTCGGTTCGTTGTGATGGCTCGGCGGTTAGGCCTTGCCGGTTTTCTTCTCCAGCTTCGCCAGCGCGGCCTCATGCTCCGCTTGCGTCGTTAGAATGGTGATCGCCTGCTCCCGGCTGAGGCCGAGGCGGGTCTTTTCGAGGACTTGCTCTTCCGTGAATCGCGCCGGCAGCGGCGCGGGCTTCATCGCCTCGATCTCCGCACGGGCGGCGATGTCGATGTTGATGGGGGATTCGGAAACATTGGTCTCCGCTTCCCCTGGTGCTGTGTTTTTCGCCATGATCGTGATTGTTTGGTTTGTAGCGGCGGTCTGTGACCGTCGCAGGTTAGCTCACTCGGCACTCTCTCCAGGCTGTTTCATGGCGGCGAAGAGCGGCGCGAACTGCGTATCCGATTGCACGGACTTGTAGGCGGCATCGTATTCGAGCCCATCTCGCTTCATGCGGGAGTTCACTTCCGTCTGGATGGCGGCGGTGCGCTCGCGGGAATTGCTGATGGCTACCTTCCGGCCGCCCAGGTCGATGCTGCCGGTGTTCATCACCTTCGGCTTCGCGCCCAGGGCCTTGCCTAGGACCACAATGTCTGCGCCCTCGGCGCTGAGGCTGTTCACGGTGGCCACGCGGTCGGCTTCGGTGATGACGCCGGCGGTGATGGCATTACCCACGAGAGTTTCCGCCGTGTCCTTGCGGAGCGTTTGCAGCGCGGTGTTCGCAGCCGTCAGTTTGCCCTTCTCGGTTTCGAGCTCTGTCTTGGCGGAGTTCATCGCGGTCTCCGCAGCGGCCTTCCCGGCGGCATTGGACTGGATGGACGTGATGGCGGAGAGAAGGGTTTCCTCCGTGGCGGTGGCGGGGTCTTGACCCAGCATCTTGGCGAGTTTGTCTTTCATGTCTTTTTCTTTGGTTTCTTCGGTTGGAGATTCGGTGGTTTCGTGGGCAGGGATTGCCTCAAAGGTTTCGGAGTTCGCCCACGGAAGTGAGCCGGGGATGTTCGGCGTGTTCACGAGGCCGATGGACAGCAGCTCGTCCGGCTGGATGGTGTTGGCCGTGGTATGTGGATAGAGCCATGCGGGCGAGGGATAGACCCACCAGCCCTCGGTTTTGTTTTCGAGACCCAGCGCGTTGAATTCCGCCCGGCCTTCCAGCGCGTTTGCTCCCGCGCGGAGTTCCACGATTTTTCCCAGGCGGCGGTCATCGGGCCAGCTCTTGGGATCCACGTCCGGATGCCCGTGGAAAATCGGCACGCCCCGGAACAGCGTCCCCATGCGGTGCCAGACGGAATTGAAGGTGGCCACCATTTGGTCCGCCTGTGCCTTGCCGAATTTTTGGACCTTCTTACGGTCCGCTGTTGGAAACTCACCGTAGGGCGCGATCACCTCCCACTCGCCACCCGAGAGCGGCGCGGCATTGGCGATGGCAGCGACGGCACGGATCTTGCCCGCGTTGGCGGTGACCGCACGCTTGCCAGGCCATCCCGCATCCCGCAGGTTCACCTCATGCCAGACCCGATCGAAATCCCGGAAATTCCCGACCACCCGGCCCTGCTTGACAAGCTCGTCGAGGGCGGTTGGATCACCACGGTCATACGCCATGAGAGCGGCCGCTTCCTTTTCTCCTGGACTCCCAGAGGGATCCAGGGCGCAAGCCTCATGAAGTCGGTAGCGCGAGACCTTAGCCTTGGACCCCAGGGGCTTCACGCCTTGCTCATCTTTTGTGACATCCATGGCAAGGATCTTCCGGATGACTTTGAATAATGAATTGAAGAAGTTTGGTTTCATGGTAGATTGGTTTTGCCGACATGCCCTGTCGTGGGATTCCGGTCCTGACGTGTAAGAGCCCGCTGGCCAGCAATGGCCTCCGCAAGTTTCACAGGGGATGTCGGCTTTTTCGTTTTCATGGGCGATACATGGAAATCAGGTTGAGGGTGCTTTGCCCGGTGCGTGCCTGCTCGATAAACGGGGTCAGTCCTCGCATGGTAACATTTTCCTTGCTTTGGAAGACGTGCTGTTGACGATCCGGCATGGCTCGTCCATTGCGTTTTGTTTATCCTGGAGCGGTTTATCACGTCATGGCGCGGGGAGATGGAGGGAAGGCGATTTTTATCGAGAAAGAGGATCACCTGCTGTTTCTCCACGGGCTGAGCAGGGTCTGCGGCAGCCATGGCTGGCGCGTGCATGCATGGGTGTTGATGGGGAACCATTTTCATCTGCTGCTGGAGACGCCGGAAGCCAATCTGGTGTCCGGAATGAGGATTCTGTTGGGAACGTTCGGGCAGGCATGGAACCGGCGTTACCACCGGAGGGGCCACGTGTTTCAAGGTCGCTACAAGTCCATCCCGGTAACGGGAGAAAGGGCGTCGGATCCGTTTCAATTCCGGGTGGTGGCCGATTACATCCATCTCAATCCGGCCCGGGCGGGGCTGGCCGGAGGGACGAGTGGCAATCTCGTCGATTATGAATGGAGCAGTTTGCCCGCGTACCAGCGGCGAAAGGGGCCTGCATGGTTGCAGTTTGACAGGGTTCTGGCGGCCTTTGAATTGGCACAAGACGGGCGCGGACGGCGGGCGTATGTGGAATATCTGGAGAAACGAGCCAGGGAGGATGATGGTGATCTCTCAGAAGCGGCGATGGCGGCGCTCCGGAACGGCTGGTATCTGGGAGATGAAACGTTCCGAGACCAACTGCTGGGACTGGTCTCGAAGGGTTCCAAGCTATTGAAGAAGAAGGGGAGTCACGCGCCTGCGGCAGTGAGAGGTCACGGCAAAGGAGAGGCGGAAAAAATGGTGGTGATGGGGTTGGCCCAATTCGGGCTCGCGGACGAGGGCGGTCAGTTGATCCAGACCCGCAAGGGAGATCCGCGGAAGGTTGCTTTGGCAACGGTGGTGAGGACTCACACCAGTGTCGGCAACGAATGGCTGGCCCAACGCCTCGAAATGGGACATGATCGCTCATTAAGTCGCCTGATCCGGCAAGGTAAAGAGAACCCGGAAGTTCAAAAATTATGCTCAAAGCTCGAAAAAATGTTACCATGCGAGGACTGACCCCGTTCACCAGCTCTTCCAAGAACATTACTAAAATTTGACTATATTAAATCGAAGTTTAGGCCAGCATTTATCGAGCTGATGGAAACATCCAACTTAAATGTTACCAAAGTGGTTCCTTTCGCGATCAATCAATCGTCCAATTCGTCAGGCTTTGAGATTGGGAAAAATTTTGCGGATTCCAAATGGAATTGGGTAGCGAGAGCGGTTATTGGCTTCCAGATGGAGTCCGAATCGGATGGTGACCCAAATGATGAAAATGCTTCTTCTGATTCAGGGCAGACACGCTGGTATTCGTTGTCACAAACCACCAGCCCTTCAGTTGTCTGGATCGAACAGATTCGTGAATCATTTCCTTGGTTAGAGAGTTCCGTTCCCGCCGAACTTACAAAAGGGAGGGAGAACTTTGATACTGAGCTCAATCTTACGATTGTTCATGAAATTGGCCACCAGCCAACAAATTCCTACAACGCCGCTCCTTGGATAAGCTCCGATCATCAGGAACAAGGAATCATGAGTGACGGGGGTAACAACGGAGGGGATATCGATTTTAGCGCAGAATCAATTCTCCGATTCAGAAGTACTGCACAGTGGACGAAATACGACTTTTAAGGTCGGTTTGCTCCCGAACAATAATCTGCCAAAACAATGAAGTATTTTTTATTTATGATAATTGCCGTGTTGTCCATCGCATCCTGGTGTGCCGCCGCAGAACTTGGCGGACAGGCGGTTGCTTTCAAGCGAATCGCATCCTTAGCGAATTCGGCGGTTGAAGAGGGTGCTCTCCCCGTCGATAGCGGACTTGATGTCGTGGATCGAATTCTAATTGATCGCCATGGCAAGAGCTATCATGATCTTGCGGGGGGCGCTTTGACCGGACTGAAAATATTTGCCGTGGAATCTCCGAAAACTACTGCCAAGTTGGTTGTTGGCTTCACTGAACCCTCAGATCTTTCATTTGCGAATGTACAGGGGATGAAAGTCCAAGGTCGTTACGTGTTTCTTTGGGAGGGTAACTCCCTGCGTGCTTGGCTTTTCGAGGAAGAGCCCTTTGAGAAGTTAATTGCGGCCAACAACATAGCTACCTCAGAAGCTAAACAATTCGACTTTCCTGCCTTAAGAGAGTTAGAACGGCAATTTGGAAACCAGCCGAAAATTCCTTCCATTTCGGTGTCCCCTCCTGTGGGTAGGCGCTGGGATGAACCCGATTCATCAAGCCCGCCTCCTGTCGAGGAGCGAACTCAGGATCAGAAAGTGAGGCTGAAACCAGATATCGGGCATACCGATATTCAATTGACTTGGACAATGGGTTGGACTGTGTTGCTGTGGCTTGGAATCGCATTAATCACCGTTCTAGGTTTGATATTTTTAAAACGCAAAGTGAAATGATATGTTTGGATTGCAAAAATGCGACGGGGTCTGCGACGGGGTCAGTCCCAAATGCGACGGGGTCAGTCCCAAATAACAGACATTGACGGGATTTTTTGGGACGGGTAAAGATGGCGCATGGCGAGACCCTTACGATACGAGGCGGCTGGAGCGGTTTACCATGTGATGGCTCGCGGGGATGGCGTGCGACGGGGTCAGTCCCAAATAACAGACATTGATGGGATTTTTTGGGACTGGTAAAGATGGCGCATGGCGAGACCCTTACGATACGAGGCGGCTGGAGCGGTTTACCACGTGATGGCTCGCGGGGATGGCGGGAAGAACGTTTTCGATGAGGACAAGGACCGGTTCGCATGGACGGATCTGATGGAAACGGCGCACGGTCGCTTCGGCTGGCGGGTGCATGCGTGGGTGTTGATGGGGAATCATTTCCATGTGCTGTTGGAGACGC